>Ga0265298_10005805_pt1 | contig 15370 bp, 15 predicted proteins | sample AusTroGonzalo_MG_3_FD_193486 | JGI IMG/M metagenome (GOLD analysis project Ga0265298, IMG submission 193486) | Bovine rumen microbial communities from tropical cattle in Woodstock, Queensland, Australia - Gonzalo_01 | ecosystem: Host-associated > Mammals > Digestive system > Stomach > Rumen ... | reverse complement strand
TACTCTAGGCGTTAACCTCCAATTCCAGCCGAATAATCTCCCAAAACATCCCCATTCCCACTTCCAAAATGTCGTCGGGGAAGTCAAATTCGGGGTTGTGCAGAGCAGGCTGCTCCAAGCCTGAGCCAAGGCCGAAGAAACCGATAGGGCAGACGCTGCCGAATCTTCCGAAATCTTCGGACCAGCGGAAAGGCTCATCCAGGTGGCCGAGACTTAATTCGAGGTTGTTGGCGGCTTGTTCTATGGTTTTCACGCAGTTGGGGTCGCTGTTGGTGGCGGCGAAGGCTTCGTGCTCCGTGAAGCTGAAGTCGAAGAGGCGACCTTTCGCCATGGATTGGCACATCTCGATGATTTGTGAGGCCATCATCTCCAGATATTTGTCGTAGAAGCTGCGTAGGGTGAGCCAGATCTCGGCATGACCCGGGGCAACGCCGAAGGTTTCTTCGCCCAACGAGGCATGCGTGATGACAAAGGTGGTCAAGGGTGTCACTTCCTTCAGTTGTTCGCGTCGTTTCTCCAAGGCATGTATAAGCACGGCCAGCAGCTCCGAAGGGCTGTGTCCTGTCTCGGGCTGTGAGGCGTGCGCGGTGCGGCCGTCGAAAACGAGTTTCAGACCGAAAGAAGCCGCTGCAAAGCAGCCTTCGCGCACCATGATCTGGCCTTTCTCGAAGCCAGGCAGGTTGTGTAGTCCGTAGGCCACATCAGGCTTGATTTGCTCAAACAGCGGGTCGTTGAGTATGGCTTGTGCACCTTGTCCGGTCTCCTCGGCAGGCTGGAAGAGCAGCACTACTTCGCCTTGGTCGGGACGTTGCTCGCCGAGCCATTGTGCCAAACCGCAGAGGATGGTGGCATGACCGTCGTGACCGCATTTGTGCGAAACGCCTTGATTCTGTGAGCGATATGGGATGTCGTTGGGCTCAGGGATATGCAAGGCGTCGATGTCGCCACGGATGAGGATGCGTTTGCCGGGTTTTGCACCTTTGTATACAGCAGCCAAGCCATAGCCACCGATTTTTTCGATCAAAAGGTCAGGTTGGGTTTGTTTTACCCATTCGTTTAAAATGCCGTTGGTCAGTGCTTCCTGCCCTGAGAGCTCAGGGTGGGCGTGAAGAATATGGCGGAGTTCTATTAGGTTTTGCATGATGGTTTGATTTGGGGCAAAAATACTTCTTTTTAGCATACAACCATTTTGGTTTGTGTTTTTTATATTTTTGCAAAAAATACATTTTGAACGATATGGATACGGAATACTTGAATCCTTGGTATGCGGTAGAGACGGATGTCGCAAAAAAGTGGACGTTTTGCAAGCGCCCGATTTCGGCCGCCTATGTTTATAGGCCTCAGCCCCCGCTTCAGCACGGCAAGTCGTATGCGAGCTTGTTTCGGACGGCTGAGCTTGTGTTGATGGAATTGACCGTGAAGACCAGGAAAGATGTGCGGGAAGGCATAACCTTTGATTGGCCAGGCAACATCTATTACAACGTTTGCACCACATGGTTTGACGAACAGAAAATGAAAGGTCTTGTTGACATCGTCTTCCTCTGTGGCGAGGGGGCATCGAACGCAGTTAAGAATTTTGTTGGCTGTTGTCTCGTTTGCTGGTATGCCAACGGCAGCGTATTATGTTTTGTTCCCAAGGAGTACGGAGGTAAACCCGTGCTGGAGCTTGCCGACTTGGCTCAGCCCAATTACAAGAAGCCCGAGTTCCCTGATAATGCCGTGTCATTCAAGAAGGCTCTACAAGCGATATGCGACTATGTACCTTTCAATGGATGGAAAGAAATCTTCCAGCACGGGATTGACATTATGGAAAACGGTGGATTGGGCTATAAAGGGCTGAAGGATACTATCGATATTCCAGCACCTTATTTCAAGTATTTTTATGCGGCTCAAGTTACTCAGTTGGGTGCTGGCATGGGCTCCTGGTACGACCTGCCGATAGCGGGAACTAAGGATTTCAAAAGAATCACGGATTCGTTTACGGACGAACGCAGTAAAGCACAGATGTATGCGATAAATAATTGTTAGTATGGACTATACACTATATCCAATAAAGAATACAGATGTCAATTGGCCGCTTTATTACATGGTCAGCCATTTCTTGAAACTCAGGTATGAGCTTGATGAAGTCAGGGGCAACGATGTGGGAATTGAACGGATGTTGCAAAGTCTCTACGAAGATGTGCGACAGGAGAAACGGAATTGTCATTATTGTTTAGTGTTTCCCTTCGATGACCTGACCGTCAGCTACAACGAGGCAATGCTTGAACAGGAAGCAATTATCCTGAAGTGTTTTTCCCCCATTGAGCATCCAGACCCGCAATATATTGGCGATGATGAAAACTTCACGTATGAGGAAGTACCGATGGAGTATTTCCATTTTGAGGGAAACGGCAAAAGGATGGAATTGAAACATTTTTACACAGATTTACTTTCTCAATTTCCCAATTGTGTTTTTAATGGTGATGCCTTTTTGGAGGCCGTCAACAGGCTTCTCGCCTTTCTTCGGGAAAAACAGCTCACCGAACGGGCATGGTATTCGCGCCTGCAAACTGTAGCTGCCATGCTTGATGGTAACGCTAATGAGTTGCATATCCTTCACAATGCTGGACTATTCGACCACCAAACCCTTTGGCCGCAGCTTGAAAAATTGGGCGTTCCAAAGGCTGAGATTGAAAAGGTCAAGGAGCCTTACCTGACGCAGTTGCATCGATATGCCATGTTTGTGTTGAACGAACTTGACTGGCATAGAGGCAGCCCAATAAAAAAGGAGGATCGGGAGAAACGATGGGGACTGTTCGGATCCTTGACGAAAGAGCAACTCACGGCAACAGTAGAAGAGCAAGAGAGACGCCTCGATATGATGCAAGGGAAGTGCGTTAGGCCTGAAGTGAAAATTGTGCCACCTGTTCCGCCACAGTCAATTGAAAAAAACGTTAAGACGCCTGAAGACGATGATTCGCTCAGTGTTGGGATCTTGCTTGTTGTTATTATATTCGTTGTGTTGACCTTTGCCGGTCTCTTCTTTTGGAAATTGTCGCAATAAGGTTTTCGTTTCGAAAAATGTCTTACCTTTGCCCCGAAAAAGTGATGAGATGACCAATGTACTATATCCCCTGAAATTTAAGCCCATTTTCAAAGACAAAATCTGGGGCGGGCGCAAGATAAAGGAAGTGCTAGGCATGGACTATGGTCCGCTGCCCAATTGCGGCGAGGTGTGGCTGCTCTCAGGCATCTGGGACGAGCAGAGCGAAATCGCCAACGGCGACTTCGAAGGTGATGAAATCAACGACTTGGTGGAGACCTTCATGGGCGACCTCGTCGGTGAGAGTGTCTTCGACAAATACGGCGAGCAGTTCCCGCTGCTGCTGAAGATCATCGATGCCAACGATTGGCTTTCGGTGCAGGTGCATCCCGACGACGAGCTGGCCGAAAAGCGTGGCTTGGGCAATGGCAAGACCGAGATGTGGTACGTGATGCAGGCCGACAAGGATGCCGACCTCGTCATGGGCTTCAATCGCGAGATGACGCGGATGGATTATGTCAACGTGTTGAAGGACAATGCGCTGCAATCTGTATTGAACCACGAGCAGGTGAAAAAAGACGATGTTTTCTTCATCCCGGCTGGACGCGTCCATGCTTTAGGTCCTGGTATCATGGTGGCCGAAATCCAACAGACCAGCGACACCACCTACCGTATCTACGACTGGGATCGCATCGACGTGGCTGGAATGCGCCGTGAGTTGCATGTTCAGCAGTCGGTGGAAGCCATCGACGGCACCATGCCCGAAAAGTTTAAAACGGAGGTACCCGATGTGATGAACAAAACCGTCTCCGTCGTTGATTGTCAATACTTTGTCACCAATCTCCTCCAGCTGCAAGGCGAGATGGAAAAAGACTATTCCAACCTCGATTCTTTCGTCATTTTGATGCCTCTGGAAGGATTTTTTTCACTGAATTGGGAAAATGGCGCGGTTTTTGTAAAAGCAGGAGAATGTGTTCTGGTTCCCAACCTCATCAAAAAGGTGAGCATCAGGGCGGAGCAGTATTGCAAACTGCTTGAAGTGTATTGCCAACTTGAAGAGGAATGAAGAATGCTGAATGCTGAATGCAGAATGAAGAATGCAGAATGAAGAATGCAGAATGCTGAATGAGGCCCTTCGACAGGCTCAGGGACCTTTGAATCTTGAAATTTGAAATCTTGAAATCTTTGAATATTAAATCTTTAAATCAATGAAAAAGCTAATGACACTTTTGCTGATGGCTCTGATGGTGACGGGCCTTCATGCGCAAACGAAATCGGACTTGCCGAGCGTCACCCTGAAGAATCTGAAGGGTAGGGATGTGAACATTGCCAAGCTCAACAACGGCGGCAAGCCCATAGTCATCACATTCTGGGCCACTTGGTGCGGTCCCTGCATCAAGGAGCACAACGCCTTGAATGAAGTGTACGAAGAATGGAAAGCCGAGACGGGCGTGAAGATTTATTCCGTCTCTATCGATGACTCGCGTTCGACTGCCAAGGTGAAGCCTATGGTGGACGGCAAGGGCTGGGGTTTTGAAGTTCTGCTCGACCCCAACGGCGACCTCAAGCGCGCCATGAACGTGAGCAATCCGCCTCACACCTTCCTGATTGACGGCAAGGGCAAGATTGTGTATCAACATACGGGATATTTTGAAGGCGCTGAAGACGACCTTTACGAGGAGATTATAAAACTTACAAAGAAAAAGAAGTAAATGCTGAATGCAGAATGCGGAATGCAGAATGCGGAATGTGGAATATCATTCCCTATTCTGCATTCTTAATTCTGCATTCCTAATTCATATATTTATTTTTTATGCGAAAACACATACTATTACTCTTCTCACTCGCCCTGGGCTTCAGTTTCAGAGCGAGTGCTCAGTCGTTTGTTGAAGGCGGTCAGGTGAACGGCAGCTTTCAGACTGACGCTCAGTATTACATGCTCGACGAGGGCATAGGCATCACCGACCTTCAAGGCAAGAAGTTTGGCATCAACGGCTTCGGAAAGGTGAACTACATCAACGGCAACTTCTCGGCGGGCATCCGCTTCGAGGCTTTCATGCCTGAGCTGAATGGTTTCCGCAGCGAGCTGAACGGCGTGGGACTGGCCAACTTCTTCGCCACCTACGACAACGGCTTCATAGGTATGACCGTGGGCGACATCTACGACCAGTTCGGCAGCGGTCTCGTGTTCCGCACCTACGAGGAGTGGTCGCTGGGTATGGACAATGCCCTGCGCGGCGCGCGCGTGGTGTTGCGTCCCACCCAAGGTGTGACGCTGAAGGGCGTCTATGGCCGTCAGCGTTACTTTTGGGCACCCTATCTTGAGCGCGATTTCGCTACCGACGACTATCGTGGCATAGTGCGTGGCGTGGATGCCGAGTGGGATCTTAACCAGAGCATCGCATCGCTTAACGAGTCGGAGTTTAGGATGAGCCTCGGTGGTAGCTTTGTCAGCAAGAAACAATATGACCAGAGCCTGTTCTACTACATTCCTTTGAATGTGGGTGCGGCAGCGGCTCGGATTAATCTCGGTTACGGTGGTTTTGCCTTTAGTACCGAATACGCATACAAGATCAACGACCCCTCTGCGATCAACAACTTCATCTATAAGGAAGGCCGCGCGATTCTTTCGTCGCTGAGCTACTCGCAGCAAGGTTTCGGTGCTGTCCTTCAGGTGAAACGCACTGATAACATGAGTTTTAAGTCGATGTATACGGCCAAACAGAACGACCTCGACATCAACTTCATCCCACCTATTAATTATACGCACACCCACAGCCTGCCGTCGATGTACACCTATTCGACCCAGCCCAACGGTGAGATGGCGGCGCAGTTGCAAATCAACTATACCATCCCCAAAGGAACGGCCCTCGGCGGCAAATATGGCACCAAGCTCGCCCTCAACATGAGCCAAGTGAACGACATCGTTCGCGATTCCATCATGGACAATGGCCACATGGTGCTGTGCAAGAAAGGTACCTTGGGCTACTCGTCCAACTTCTTCGCCGTCAGCGATCATCGCTTCTTCCGCGACATCAACTTTGAAATCGACAAGAAGATCAGCAAAGACTGGCACCTCACTGCCCAGTACATCAACCTGTATTACGACATTGAGACCATCGAAGGCCATGCCGGCGCACCTGTTGTGCAGGCTAACATCGGCTTCATGGACGTGACCTACAAGATCAACAAGAAGCAAAGCATGAGGCTTGAGCTGCAAGGCTTGTGGGAGAACGAAGTCCACAAAGGCTACGAGTACGAGGAAAGCGAGAAGAAGGACTACCAGAAGCGTGGCGACTGGGCAGCGGCCTTGCTGGAATACTCCGTCAACCCGCACTGGTCGTTCTCCATTGCCGACAAGTGGAACTACGGCAACCCCGTTGAGGAATACCGCGACCACTACTTCACGGGTACAGTCACCTATATCCACGATGCCACGCGCGTCATGCTGAGCGCAGGTCGACAGAGCGAAGGCGTGGTCTGCGTGGGAGGCGTGTGCCGCACGGTACCTGCTTCGTCCGGTGTTTCCTTGACTGTTTCAACTTCATTCTAAAATATTGGCTATGAAAAAAATATCTGTAATATTAACATTGGTAACCATGTTGGTGGTTGCAGTGAGCTGCGACAAAATCGACAATCCTCACAAACCCTATACGCCTTCAGGGGGCGGCAAGACCGTACTCATCAAAGATTTCACGGGGGCGCGTTGCATCAACTGTCCTGCCGCAGCAGAAATGGCCCATGAACTTCAGCACCAATTGGGCGAAGACCGTGTCTTCATCTTGAGCGTTCATGCGGGCTTTCTGGCCCAGCCTATGGGCAACTTCCCCGATTTCACTACCGAGGAAGGTACGGTATGGTACAATGAAAGCGAATCCAATCCGTTGTTTACTGTCGACCATGTGGCTTTGACAGACGGTTATGCCTTATATGCAGAACAAATCGATGCGCCAACTAGCGATGCCTTGGTGGAACCGCAGACCTTCGAGGTTTTCATCGCCAACAATTATGACGAATCAAGCCGTCTGTTGAAAGTAGAGTCGGAGGTGACCGCTGTCTCTGATTACCTTGGTGAGGTGTATGTCACCGTATGTTTGGTCGAGGACAGCATCGTAGGTTGGCAAACCGTCCCAGGTGGCGTGGATAAGGAATATGTGTTCCGCAACGTCTTCCGTGGCACCATCAACGGCGTCGACGGTGATATTTATTCCGATGGACAGGTCTATGTCAACGATGACTACATCTATAAGTACAACATCGAACTCGACTCCACCTACAACGCCGACCAGTGCTACATCATGACCTACGTCTATGACAAGGCAAAGGGAGGAAAGATACTGCAAACGGCCATGAAGAAGGTCAAATAACCCGTCGGTGAAGGTTTTATGGTCTTCAACTCCATAGAGTTCCTCATCTTCCTGCCCATTGTGGTATTGCTCTTCTATGTGCTGCCACAAAAGTTGAGATGGTTGATGCTGCTGGCGGCCAGCTGCACGTTCTACATGTGGTTTGTGCCAAAGTACATCCTCATCCTGCTGGTCACCATCATCGTCGACTTTGCGGCAGGGGTGCTTATGGAGAACTATGCCGACCGACCCAAACTGAAGAAAGCGTTTCTAGTCATCAGCATCGTGAGCACCCTCATGGTGCTGATGATTTTCAAATACTTGAACTTCCTCACGGAGAACCTGTCATTGCTGTGTGCCCAGCTTGGCATCGCAAAGCACTATGTGACCCACATCATCCTGCCCATTGGCTTGTCGTTCCATACTTTCCAAAGCATGAGCTATGTCATAGAGGTGTATCGCGGTCACCAGAAGGCGGAGCGGCACTTCGGCTACTATTCGCTCTATGTGATGTTTTTCCCGCAGTTGGTCACGGGTCCCATCGAGAGACCGGGTAACCTGCTGCGGCAACTCCATGAGAAGAAGGAGTTCCGTTACGAGAACATCTCGAAAGGCATGCGGCTTATCATTTACGGTTTCTTTATCAAAATGGTGGTGGCCGACCACTTGGGTGCCTATGTCGACAAGGTGTATGCCGAGCCTTCGGCTTATAACTCGTGGAGCGTGATGTTGGCCATGGCCTTCTACAGCTTCCAGATCTATTGCGACTTCTTCGGCTATTCCACCATCGCATTAGGTGCTGCGAAGCTCATGGGCTTCGACATCAGCGACAACTTCCGAACGCCTTATCTGGCCAAAAGCATCGCTGAGTTTTGGCATCGTTGGCATATCTCGTTGTCCACCTGGTTCCGCGATTATGTCTACATCCCCCTCGGGGGCAGCCGGGTCAAGTTCGCCCGTTGGGCGTTCAACATCTTGGTCGTCTTCGTACTGAGCGGCATCTGGCATGGCGCGGCTTGGACTTTCCTGTTCTGGGGCTTCGCCCATGGCTTGCTGCATATCATTGAGAAAGCCTTGCGCAACCGTTTTCCCGAGAAGGAGATGAAATCCAAGTGGTTGAGTATCAGCCTAGATGCGCTTCGCATTGCCAAGACATTTGTACTAGTCACACTGTTTTGGGTGATGTTCCGTGCCACCGACTTTGCCAACATGAAAGACATGTTTGTAGCGGCGGTCACCAACTTCGGTGGCGGCGAAAGCCTCGGCGTGAAGCCTGAGATGTGGCTCTATCTCGGCCTCTTCATCCTATCCGACCTGTTGCTTTTCAACAGCCGTTTCGACCAATGGTGCGAAAACAAGCCCATGGTGTTGCGGTGGCTCATCTACGGCCTGCTCATCTTCTTGACCGTGGCCTGTTCGAGTGTCAATAGTTTTCCGTTCATCTATTTCCAGTTCTGACCATGAAGAAGTTCCTGATACGCATATTGATGGCCGCCGCGCTGCTTTTCGTCCTCAACTGGATATATACCAAATGGTTCTATAAGAAGGACGTGGCTGAGCATTCCGACATCTTGGAACTGGTATGGCAGGTGGAGGCCGACAGTTGCCGCATCGTCTATTTGGGCGAGTCGTCGAACAACACCTGTGGCGTTGAGGAACTGGGTCGCAAGAAGATCAGCGAATACCTTGCCGAGTATTTCCCAAATGTGAAGACGGGTGACATGACCAAGGAAGCCTCGCATGCGCAGACCTATTACTACCTGCTGAAAAACCTTTCCAGGAAGTCGACCGTGGAGACCGTGGTGGTGACCATGAACCTCCGTTCCTTCGATGCCCGTTGGATTTATTCTAATCTCGAGACGCCGCTACGAAAACAATTGGTGCTCATGGAGGACTATCCGCCTTTCATGAACCGCATGCTGTTGGCTTTGAAGGCTTATCCCATCAGGAGCGAGGAAGAGCTGGACTCGTTGACTCGGCAGCATTGGCGCGAAGACCCGATAGAATTTCCCTACGAGTTTGAATGGGACAACGTGTACCAATGGGATTCGGCTACGGCTTGGCGCGGCCTCCGCAATTACGAAAATGAATATGACCCGAAATGGACTGAGTTGGCTTGCCATTACATCAAGAGCTACGGCTTCCAGATTCGTGACGACAACCCGCGTTTGAAGGACTTCGATGACATCGTTGCACTGAGTCGCAAACGGGGCTGGCACTTGGTCTTCAACCTGATGGCCGAGAATGTCGACAAGGCCAATGCGTATGCAGGCAAGGACTTGATGTACCTGATGAAGCAGAACCACGACTATCTGCTGAACCGTTATGGCCATCTTGAGGGGGTCACCGTGGTTGATAACTTCAATTTGGTGCGTGATGTCAACTTCATTGACCAGGACTGGACCACCGAGCACTATTACGAGGAAGGCCGTCGTATCATCGCAAGCCACGTGGCTGAGGCCATCAAAGCCTTCTATCCGAATGATTATCGTGAGCAAACCTGGCCCTGTGACGAAGGACATTACTATTTCGGCGATGAGGTGCGCCAACTGGATGCAGCCTTGCCCTACGGTCCAGCGTTGATGCTGCCCACCGACAGCCTTCGTGAGGATTGGGAACGGGTGAACGTGGCCTTTATGATGCAGCAGCCCGACACCTTGCATATCGCCAATCTTGTCGTACAATTGGTGCATCATGATGGCGGAGCGGAATCGAAGTACTATTCCCCTCAAATCACGAAAGTCGGAGAGTGGGACTTTTCCACCTACGACTTGTCCGTCGACTCGACCATGCGGGCGGCCCAGCAGCTCAAGATTTTCGTTTACAACCCCTCTGAACACGCCGTTCAGTTGAAGTGTATGGACGTGTCGTTCCGTCCAGCCTACCTGAAGCCTGGTGTTAAAGGACAGTCAATGAAGAAGGAGTAAATCAGGTCCCTGAGCCCTCGGTTCCTGAGCTTGTCGAAGGAGTCGAAGGGCCGTCTGTCTTGTTTCTTAGTTGATTTCCAACACCGTAAGCTGTATTCCCTCCACCTTAAACTTCACTTCCATCTCTCCGAAAGCCATGCCGTAGACGCGTTCGGGGTCGGCTTGGTATTGCGGCCTCGGGTCGTGGGCAAGCACTTCGATGAGGCTTTCCCGTTGGCTTTCAAGAACTTTCTGCAATAAATCTTCGGGGAAATCCACCTCCAAAAGATATTCCGCAGGTGTTGAGGCAAAGCCGCTGACGGCGTCGGGGTGACTGTCGGTGTAGGCGATGTAAGGCTTGATGTCGTAGATGGGCGTGCCATCCATGAGGTCGGCACCTGAGACGTAAAGCACGGGGCCGAGTTTTGGGTCCTGGTCCACTCTTTCAAGGCGCACTGATGACAATCCAATAGGATTGGGACGGAAGGGTGAGCGCGTGGCGAACACGCCTTTGCGCACGTTGCCGCCCAAGCGTGGAGGGCGCACGGTGGGCGACCATGAGTCGCGCAGGCACTCCGAGAACTCCCAGAGGAGCCAGATGTGCGAGAAGTCTTCCAAGCCGCGTACGGCCTCAGCGTTGCGGTATTCGGGCTCGAACACGATGCGGCCTTGCAGTGAGGCGATGATGCCGCTCTGGCGCGGGATGCCGAACTTGGTCGGGAAATCGGTGTGTATGCGGGCGATGACTTTCATGACGCAAAGGTAATGTTTTTTTATGGTGCAAGCGAAAAAACCTTACCTTTGCACCCTCAAAAAACGCATACCATGCAAAGCAACGAAGAAATATCCATATTGGTGCTCTATACCGGTGGCACCATCGGCATGATGCAGGACGCCAAGACGGGTGCCTTGGTGCCTTTCGATTTCGATAACATCTACACCCATCTGCCTGTGCTGAAAAACTTCGGTTATCAGATTGATTTCTATAGTTTTGACCCGCTCATCGACTCATCAAACATGTCGCCCGACTTCTGGATCCGGCTGGCGACGAAGATAGGGGAGGAGTACGAGCATTATGATGGCTTTGTGGTGCTGCACGGCTCCGATACTATGGCCTACACGGCCTCGGCACTGAGTTTCATGCTTGAAAACTTGAACAAACCCGTCGTCCTGACCGGTTCGCAGTTGCCTATGGGCATGGTGCGTAGTGACGGACGTGAGAACTTCTTGGCCGCTGTTGAGATAGCAGCCGCCAAGGATGATGACACGCCCATCGTTCCAGAGGTGAGCATTTTCTTCCAAAACCAGCTGTTGCGCGGCAACCGTGCCACCAAGTTCAACGCGGAGAACTTCAATGCTTTCATCTCGTCGAACTACCCCAACCTTGCTGATGTGGGCATCCACATTAAATATAATAAGGAGCGCATATTGAAGCCTAACTTCAAGAAGCTGAAGGTACACACCAGCATGGACCGCCACATCGGTATCCTGAAACTCTTCCCTGGCATCTCCGAGGACTTTGTCTGTCATGTCCTGAAGACCCCTGGCCTGAAGGCGCTGGTGCTTGAGACCTTTGGTTCGGGCAACGCCACCACGGCCGATTGGTTCCTCAACGCCCTCAAGGAAGCCATTGACGGCGGCCTGCTCATCCTCAACATCACACAGTGTAAGGCAGGTTCGGTGGAGATGGGTCGCTATGAGACCAGTCTCGACATGGCGCGCATCGGTGTCGTCAGCGGGCACGACATGACCACCGAGGCTGCGGTGGCCAAGTTGATGTATCTCATCGGTGAAGGCCTTCCCAAGGAGCGAATCCTTGAGATTATGCAGAATTCCATCCGTGGCGAGATGACGCTTTGAGGCTAAAAGTCAAGCAATTGGAAAATAATTGCAATAAAAAAACAAAGTTTTTTGTTTGCCTAATGAAAAAATGTTGTACTTTTGGCAACGATTTCAGAAAAGGCTTGTGGGGTTGGTAGGTATTTGGAGAGATGTCCGAGTGGTTTAAGGAGCACGCCTGGAAAGTGTGTGTACTCCAAAAGGGTACCGCGGGTTCGAATCCCGCTCTCTCCGCGGAAAGACAGATAGTTTAATTAGAACAAAGTAATTCATAACAGTAATAATCAAAACATTCAAGCTAAACTATGAAAAAATTAATTGCTTTCCTCATGGTTGCTGGCCTTATGACTTTTGGTGTCAGCAATCTCGCCGTTGCTCAAGAAAAGAATGAGCAAGCGCAAACCGAGCAGACGGAAATGACTGCTCAGAACGATTCCGTTGAAGCACCTGCTACCCCTGCTGTCACAGAGACTCCTGCGGAGACCACTCAAGACGTTGCTCTCACTCAAGAACCAGCTAAGTCTGACAAGACTTTCCGTGAGGCCATCAAGAAGCAGTTTATCGATGGTGGTCCTGCCTTCATGGGTATCGTGTTGATCATCCTCTTGATCGGTATGGCTATTTCCATTGAAAGAATCATTTATCTGACCCTGGCTACTGCCAATTCCAAGAAACTGTTGGCTGGCATTGAAGCTAAGATGAAGAACGGCGACGTTGAAGGTGCCAAGAACCTTTGCAAGGACACCCGTGGTCCTGTGGCCAGCATCTTCACCCAAGGTCTCATCCGTTATCAGGATGGCCAATCGCTTGAAGAAGTTGAAAAATCCATCGTTTCTTATGGTTCCGTCGCTGGCGGTAAGCTTGAAAGCGGCTTGAGCTGGATTGGTCTTTGCATCAGCTTGGCTCCTATGTTCGGTTTCATGGGTACCGTTATCGGTATGATCCAGGCCTTCGATGACATCGCCGCTGCTGGTGACATGAGCCCGCAGATCGTTGCCTCCGGTATGAAGGTCGCTCTGTTGACCACCGTGTTCGGTCTGATCGCCGCTATCATCCTTCAGATTTTCTTCAACTTCATCGCTTCTAAGATCGAAAGCATCGTCAACGACATGGAAGACGCTTCCATCTCGTTCATGGACATCCTCGCTAAGTACAACCACAAATAATAAGTAATAATCATGAACGGTAAGCTTTCAAACATCGGTAAATGGGTATTTGGCCTGTTGGCTTTGATTACCGTTGGCTTGGGCGTGTATTTCTACCTCGGCCTTACGGATGCCAGCCGCACCAACTTATTCCTGAATTGGGGCTACATCTTGATTATACTTGGTATCGTCATTGCATTGATTTCAGTCTTCTTCACCGCCGCCGTCAAAGGCGTCAACGGTAAGACACTACTGGTTGCCATCATTGCATTCGCTATTATTGCAGTTGTAGCTTACTTAATGTCGAGAGGCGCATTCGCCGAACCGTATCCTGCCGGAGAAATCACTTACTCAGGCAGCACCCACGGATGGGTCGAATTGGGTCTTAACTTCTTCTACATCACCTTTGGCGTAGCCCTTGTATCTATCCTGTTCTCAGTCATTTACAAGGCAGTTAAAAAGTAAAATCAATTCATCATGGCAAGAAAAACACCAGAAATCAATTCGAGTTCACAGGCTGACATAGCATTCTTGCTGTTGTGTTTCTTCCTGATGACGACCTCGATGGACGTGGACTACGGTATCACCCGTCGTCTGCCCCCTCCGGTTCAGTCCGAACAAGAGGACACCAAGGTCAAGGAGAGAAACGTGATGAATGTAATGGTAAACAAGAGCGACAAGTTGTTGGTCAATGGCCGTCCCTGCGACATCTCCATGTTGAAGGATCTCGCCAAAGACTTTATGACTCCTCGTCCCAAAGACGAGTCCGCCCCTGAAGTGGAATTCAAGACCTTCGGCGAAGGTGTGGGCGAAATCCCCATGTCGAAGGGCGTTATCTCACTTCAGAACGACCGCGGTACCTCGTATGCTATGTATATCAGTGTGCAGAATGAGTTGGCTCGAGCCTTCAATGAAATGAAGTCGGAATTGGCCAAGAAGACTTGGGGCAAGACCCTCGAACAACTCACGGAAGAACAAACTAAGGTAATCAACGAGGCCGTGCCCGTGCGTGTCAGTGAGGCCGAACCTGTTGACTACAAAAACTAAAGGAGGATAGAGATATGGCAAAATTCAGGAAAGAAGGAAAGAAAGAAGTGCCGCAAGTTAGCACCTCTTCACTGCCCGACATCGTTTACATGTTGATATTCTTCTTCATGATCACGACCACGATGCGTGACGTCGAACTCAAGGTGAAGGCATCACCCCTGCCTAAGGCAAGTGAGATTCAGAAACTTGAGCACAAGGCTTTGGTGAGCTCCATCTATATCGGCGTTCCGCGTAAGGCAAATGAAGGTAACGCACCGCGTATCCAGCTTGATGACCAAGTGGTTAAGTACGACGAGAGAGATCGTTCCTCATTGGACAATACAATCGCCGACTGGATTCAAAAGGAACGCGATTCACGTAGTCCCGCCGATGTTCCCTTGATGACTACGGCACTGAAGGTGCACAAGGACACCCGTATGGGTATCGTCACCGACGTGAAGCAGGCACTTCGTAAGGTAAGCGCTTTCCGTATCAACTACACTACGTTGAAAGGCAGTGCGTTGGAGAACTAAAGATCCTTCATTATCAATCGAGAGAGCGGCAAATTTTGTCGCTCTCTTTTTTTTGTTTTACAACACTGTGAGCAAAAAAATCCGTACCTTTGCCAATCTATCCGAACAGACCAAATCGAACATGAAAAAAAACATTGTTACCCTCCTTTTGCTTGCCTTGACGAGTGTGAGCTTATGGGCCCAAATCCCCAACGGATATTACAATAACGCCAATGGCAAGACAGGCGATGAACTGAAGATTGCCCTTCACAATATCATCAAAGGCCATCATGTGGTCAGCTATGCGGGATTGCTCAACGCATACGCATATACGGACTGCGATGCCAATGGAAAGATTTGGGATATATACTCTAACTACCGATTCGACCTCAACGGAACTTGCGGCGACTATAATAATGAAGGTGACTGCTGGAACCGTGAGCACACTTGGCCGCAGAGCTGGTTCAACGAGAGCACTACGCCCCGCAGCGACCTTTTTCATGTGTATCCCACCGATGGCTATGTGAACAATCGCCGCAGTAATTATCCCTACGGCGAGGTCAACCGTCCT
>Ga0265298_10005803_pt1 | contig 15371 bp, 16 predicted proteins | sample AusTroGonzalo_MG_3_FD_193486 | JGI IMG/M metagenome (GOLD analysis project Ga0265298, IMG submission 193486) | Bovine rumen microbial communities from tropical cattle in Woodstock, Queensland, Australia - Gonzalo_01 | ecosystem: Host-associated > Mammals > Digestive system > Stomach > Rumen ... | reverse complement strand
GATTATCAAGCCGCCGACATACACCGCCAGATAGGTGTTGCCTTCCAGGTAATACGTCACGGAGAAGATGAAGATACAGGCCGTCAGAATCATTATCGGATACAACGACTCGTTGCCTAACTTCACGCGGCGCATCAGATAGACCAGCCCTTGACCGAACGCCCAGCCGAGCACCGTGCCCATGACGAGCTGGATGGCAATCGTCTGGATGATAGACAACGCCGTCACATCCTCTACGAGGCCACGGATAGTATGCAGGTTCAGCACGATGCCGATGAGTGTCGTAGTGAGCACATATGCCATCGGGTCGTTGGCGCCGGACTCGAGTTCGAGCAGCGGACGTAAGTTATGCTTCAGGCCTATCCCATTCGTGCGAAGCACGGAGAAGACACTGGCACTGTCGGTACTGGACATCGTCGCCGCCATCAGCAGTGACAGCCAGATAGACACACTCGTCACCGCGTGTATCCAGCCGAAGACGAAATAGATTATCGTACCGGTGATGACGCAGGTCAGCAGCACGCCGAGCGTCGCCAAAGTGATACCGGGCGCAAGGACGGCTTTGATATCATTAAGTTTGGTTTCCAAACCGCCGTTGAAAAGGATGATACACATCGCCAAGGTACTCAGCGCCTGCGCCGTCTCGATATGTATCTCCACACCCTTCATACCCATCAGCGACGTCATTCCGTCCGAGCCGAAGAACATTCCGACAACCAGGAACAGCAGCAAGGCCGGCACACCGTATTTATAGCCAATCTTGTCCGCGAAAATACTCACGAAGAACAGCAGCGACAATATAAGCAACACAAACTCGACTTGCATCAGTTTTCAGTTTTCAGGAGGAAGTCATCAATGATTTTTACTATCTCTTCTTTGGGGTACAGGCCCTTGAGGAGCATGGGTTTGCCTTCCACAGGGATATAGAGCACCTGCGGAATGGAGTTGATGCCGAAGACATACGCCAACTCGCGCTCGCGCTCCGTATCGGCCTTGTAGAATACCACTTGGTCGCAGTACTGCTGACTCAACTCCTCCATGATGGGCGCCAAACGCTTGCACGGCCCGCACCATGTGGTGTAGAAATCGATGATACAGGGCTTGGTACCTTGGTATGTCCAATCCTTGTGTTCCTTATAGTCGAAGATGCGCTCGCGGAACTGGTCGGTGGTGATATACACCACATCTTCCGCCGCCATCCAAAGCGGCAGCAGCAGACCTATCGCAAGCATAAGAAGAGATTTACGCATACTACTCCAAATTAAAATCGGCTGCAAAATTACAACAAAAATTGCATATATGCAAGTTTTTGCGCATTTTTATTTGCAGGTAGCGGAGTTTTACTCCGCGATTATAGTGCGCCTTAAACCATGCGGATAGCGTATATGCCCTTCGGAGTAACTCGCCCCCTGCAGGCTCTGTCCTGGGATTTTGCCGTACCCCTACGACAAAATACGCCTCCGAGAGGGTATATACTGTATCGCTCGCAGAGCGGGGGGCTTGTATACTCACGTAAGTAAAAACTTAGGCTCTTTAATAATCACAAATCAACAAAAAGTGTATATATACTATGTATATATACAGAAAGCGTGAGTTTTGTGCAGAAAACGGGCGTTTATCATATGGGTATCATATGGATATGATATGGATATCCTGTGGTAAGGGATGCTGCGGAGAAGGTAAATTGAAGGGAATTGCTTCGAGAGGGGATGGTAACGGTGTGCACAAGGGGTACGGCGGGTGTAAGTGGGAGGCGAGGCAGGTTTATTGCATCATCATTACAAGTATGGGGACAGGGAGAATGCCGTTGATGGAATACAGGATGTCTCCGCTATAGGAGGAACGGCCTTTTATGACGAATAGTTTTTTCATTTCGGGTGCAAAGGTATAACAATAAAATTACATATGCAAGAGGAAGGGAGATTTTTTGTGGAAAAAGGAAAACAGAATGTGTGGAAAATATGTGTTTTTTGATAAAAAAAAGAAAAAAAATACATTTCTTGCAAAAAAACTTGCATAAATGCAAAAATAGTTGTACCTTTGCACGCTTTTAGGTCCAAAGGACCTCCAAACAAACAATCGTAAATCGGGAAACCGATTGTACAAGGCAAATCGTTAAATCGTCAAATCATTTAAAACATATACCATTATGAGCAAAGTAACTGTTGTAGGCGCGGGAAACGTAGGAGCTACGTGCGCCAATGTGTTGGCCGTCAATGAGGTGGCTAATGAAGTTTGTTTGATTGATATCAAAGAGGGTTTTGCCGAGGGCAAAGCCATGGACATTATGCAAACGGCTCAGTTGATGGGCTTTGACACCGTTGTCGAGGGTGTGACCAGCGATTACAGCAAGACCGCCGGCAGCGATGTAGTCATCATCACTTCGGGTCTGCCCCGTAAACCGGGTATGACGCGTGAGGAGCTGATAGGCGTGAACGCCGGTATCGTAAAGAGCGTTTGCGACCAAGTGCTCAAATACAGCCCGAACGCTATCCTCGTCGTTGTTTCCAACCCGATGGATACGATGGCTTATCTGACGCTGCACGCATTAGGTCTGCCGCGTAACCGCGTCATCGGTATGGGTGGTGCGCTCGACAGTGCCCGTTTCAAATACAACCTGAGCAACGCGCTTCACTGCAACGCGAACGATGTAGAAGGTTTCGTTATCGGCGGTCACGGCGACACGACGATGATTCCGTTGACGAGTTTCGCTACCTACAAAGGCATCAACGTACGTGAGTTCCTGAGTGCCGACGAGATAGAAGAGGTTGTAAAGGCTACGATGGTTGGCGGTGCTACGCTGACCGGTCTGCTCGGCACGAGTGCATGGATGGCTCCGGGCGCAGCTGCTGCAAGCGTTGCAGAGGCTATCATCAAGGACCAGAAGAAGATGATTCCTTGCTCCGCAGCCCTCGAAGGCGAATACGGAATGAAGGACATCACCATCGGCGTTCCGTGTATCATCGGCAAGAACGGTATTGAGAAGATTTTGGAGTTGAAGTTATCGGCCATCGAAGAGGCTAAGTTGCGCGAGAGCGAGGCTGCCGTTCGCAAGACAACTGCGATTTTGAAAGAACTTAACGTCCTTTAATATGGATCTATTCGAAAAATGCGACCATTTTGAGACCCTCAAGTATGTTCGCAAATTAGGTATCTATCCGTACTTCCACGAGTTGGAGAGCCGTCAGGCTCCTATCGTGCAGATGGAGAACCACCGTGTGATAATGCTGGGTAGTAACAACTACCTCGGTTTCACGGAGAACGAGGCGGTCATCAAAGCCGGTCACGCAGCGCTGGACAAATACGGTACAGGCGTGAGTGGCAGCCGCTTCCTCAACGGTACGCTCGACCTGCACCTTCAACTCGAGAAAGAGATAGCAGAGTTCACCGGCTACGAGGAGTGTATGACCGTCTCGACGGGCTTCCAGACGAACCTCGCCATCATCTCTGCCATCTGCGGAAAAGACGATTATATTCTCAACGACCGTGAAAACCACGCTTCCATCTATGACGCTTGCCGTCTGAGTTATGCGAAAGTGCTCCGTTACCGTCACTCGGATATGTTAGACCTCGAGCGTCAGCTCAAGTCCATTCCGGAGGATGCCGGCAAGTTGATTATCACCGACGGAGTGTTCTCGATGCGCGGCGACATCTGCAAACTGCCGCAGATATGCGCGTTGGCAGAGAAATACGGAGCACGCGTGATGGTGGACGATGCGCACGGTTTCGGTGTGTTGGGTCCCGGCGGTCGCGGCACAGCGGCGCATTTCGGTCTGACGGACAAAGTGGACATCACCATGTTGACGTTCTCGAAATCGTTGGCGTCTATCGGCGGATGTATGTTGGCAAGTCACCGCGTAGCCGATTGGCTGCGTCACGTGAGTCGCCCGTTCATCTTCTCCGCTTCTATCACGCCGTGTTCGGCAGCTACGGCCCTCGAGGCGCTGCATCAGTTGATAGCAGACCCGCAGCGACCGGAACGCCTGATGCATATCGCGAAGTATTTCCAGAAGCAACTCATCAAAGCCGGTGTGAAAATCATCGAGGCACCGACGCCTATCGTGCCTATCTTCACCTACAAGACGCTCGACACGCTCTATTTCGGCAAGAAGATGTTCGACGAGGGTGTGTATGTGAACCCCGTCATCGCGCCTGCGTGCGTGGAAGGCGAGTGCTTGCTGCGTACAACGCTGATGGCTACGCATACCGAGCCGGTCATCGACGAAGCCGTAGAGATTATCGCGCGCGTGCTGCGTGAGGGTGCACCGAAGATGTGATATGAAGACTCTTGTCATCTCCGGCGGTAGTTCGGGTATAGGAAAAGCCACAGCCTCGCTCTTCGCAGAGCGGGGCTGGCGTGTCTTTGAGTTGAGCCGTCACGGCGCTTCGCACGACGGCATCACGCATGTGGACTGCGATGTATGCGACAGCGAGAGTTGCTGCAAAGCTGTCTCGGAAGTGCTGAAACAGACCGAGACCATCGATGTGGTCATCTCCAATGCCGGTTTCGGCATCTCGGGTTCGGTGGAGTTCACGGACATACAGGAAGTGGAGCGTCAGATGGATGTCAACTTCCTCGGCGCGGTGCGTTTCACGCAGGCGGTGTTACCGCAGTTACGCAAGCAGCAACGCGGACGCATCATCTATACCTCTTCCGTGGCGGCTATCCTTGCCGTGCCTTATCAATCGTTCTACTCCGCTTCGAAGGCTGCCATCAATGCCATGGCGCTGGCGCTGGCGAACGAGGTGAAGGCGTTCGGTATCAGCGTGAGTGTGATGATGCCGGGCGATGTGAGCACCGGTTTTACCGACGCGCGGCATAAGTCGTCTGCGGGCGAAGAGGTCTATCAGGGTGCGCACAAGGCCATCACGACTATGGAGCGCGACGAACGCGGGGGTATGCAGCCCGAACAGATGGCGAGACTATTCTATCATATCGCTTCCTGTCACAGTCCGCGGCCGCAGTACATCGGCGGATTCAGTTATCGCGTGCTATGCTTCCTCGAACGATTGCTGCCGAAACGGTTTGTCAATTGGATTGAATATAAGGTGTATAGTTGAAAGGGATAAGGATTATATCGCCTTCGGGAGTTATTGACCCATCGTTTATCGACGGGGCGGTAGCGCGTCTGCGCGCATGGGGATATACCGTGAGCGAGGGTGCGCACGCGCGGGATGCATGGGGACGTTTCGCCGGCACGGATGAGGAGCGTCTGTCGGACCTTGTCGAAGCGCTGCAAGACCCATCGGTAGATGCTATCCTTTGTTCACGCGGGGGGTACGGGTTGCAACGCATCCTCGACCGTGTGCCTGCCATCACCAAGCCTGTCATCGGTTTCAGCGACATCACGGCGCTGCATCAGTTAGCTGCCATCAGCGGCCAGCCTTCGTTACACGCTATCATGTGCAAACATCTCGCGACCTTGCCGGAAGAGAGTGAAGAAGTACAGACTTTTCGTCGTGCGCTGGCAAGCGAAGCACTCGAATACACATGGCCGGCGCATTCCTTAAACCGTTTCGGCGAAGCGGAAGGTCTGCTCATCGGAGGAAATCTGTCCGTGCTGTACGGGTTGCAGGGAACGCCCTACGACCTTCGGTCGATTGTAGATTTAAGATTGAAGATTGAAGATTGCAAGCCTATCCTGCTTATTGAGGACATCGGCGAGCGGCATTATCATATCGACCGAATGATGCGTAACCTGCGTATGAGCGGAGTACTTGCCGGTCTGGGTGGACTCATCGTCGGACAGTTCACGGACTGTGAAGACGACCCGTTGATGGGTTGCACGGTCTATGAGACAATAAAAGAGGCAGTCGCAGACTACGACTACCCCGTTCTTTTCGATGCCCCCTTCGGGCATGTGACGCATAACATGCCGTTATGGCAACATGGTCATACGACCGTCCACAGCGGCGCGGATGGTGTCCTGCTCACGAACCGCCTCTAAATACAACTCCCGGATTTTCAGTTCGCTGTTCCAGTAGTCCACATAACGCGTCAGCGCGTCCATGTGGTCCGTTCCGCCGGACAGATAGTCGCTCGTCGCCACGGTGTATTGCGCTTTGGGATTAACCGGTTTGCCTGCTATGCGCACATCGGCCAATTTGCCGTCGATACACTTCACGCGCATACCGGCTACGCCTTGTCCGCCGTAACGGGCGAACGACTCGCAGAGCGCGAGGATGTCTTCGCCTTTCAGCGTCAGCACTACGAGCATGTTATCAAACGGCATCAGTTCGAACACATCGCCGATGGTGACAGGTCCTGCAGCCCATTCGCAGCGCATACCGCCCATATTCACGATGGCGATATCCACGCGACCGTCATACACTTTCTTCGCCGCGGCCCACAAGGCATCGGTAGCCCAGTTGAGCATCGGACATTCGGGACCGTCCACCCACAGCCGTTCCGGCGCATAACCTATCTGCACATTCATCTCGCGCTCCAGTGCCTCTTTGGTAGGAGCCAGTTGCGCCAGATAATCATTGTCTTGGATAGCATCGGCAGACGCATCTACACGGATAGCCTCCGTAGTAGCGAGAGCGACTTGCACGGGGCGGTGTTGGCACGCGCAGAAAAACGCGGCAAACAGCAGTAAGAATAGACTTTTTCGCATAACAAAAGTATTTTATGCCGCAAAATTACAAAAAGTTTTTGATATGTGCAAAAAAAGTTGTAATTTTGTGCCCGCAATGTATTCGTTTTCGACATATTGGCCCTATTACAAACGCAACCTGAAGGTGGCGGTCCCCGTTATGCTGACGCAGTTAGGCGCCGTGATGGTTGGGTTCTTCGATTCCATTATGGTGGGTCATTACAGCACGGCGGACCTTGCGGCGGTCAGTTTCTCCAACGCGATTTTCTTCACGGTGATGGTCTTTTCGATGGGCGCCGTGATGGGTATTACGCCGCTGGTAGGACATGTGCACGGGCGTTTGGAACGGCTGTTGGCGGAAGGCACGACGGATGAGGAGATTGCGCATAAACACGAGCAGATAACATCCTATCTGATTAACGGCCTTGTCTTTACGGGTATTACTTGTCTGTTCTCCCTCGCGATATTAGCACCGTGTATCCCGTACTTGGACATGTTCGGTCAGGAACCCGAAGTGGTCTCACGCGCGCGCCCGTACTATATTTTAATAGTGCTCTCCATCATCCCCTTTATGCTGTTCAGTTTCTCAAAACAGTTTTTGGAGGGCTTGGGCAACACGTTCGTGGCGATGATTATCACCGTGGCGTGCAACCTGCTCAATATCGGTCTCAACTGGGTGTTTATCTTCGGTCACTTTGGTTTTCCGGCGATGGGCGCGGAAGGCGCAGGATGGGCAACCCTCATCGCGCGTTGCCTGATGCCGATATGCTTCTTCATCGCCATGTGGTGCAAGAGCGAGTGGCGGCGTTACCTGCAAGGCGTACGCCGTTGGATGATTACCCGCCGCGAAGTGGAACATCTCATCACTATCGGTACGCCGATAGGTCTGCAGTCGTTCTCGGAGGCTTTTCTCTTCACCGCCTCGTTTGTGATTATCGGTTGGATAAACAAAGAGGCCCTCGCGGCGCATCATATCGCGAACCAGATGTGTGACTTGACGTTTATGTTAGCGTTGGGCATCGGCTCGGCAACTACCATCCGTGTCTCGCACCAGTTGGGCAAAGGCGATATCCATGCCGTGCGCATGGCGAGCCATGCTTCCGTCCATCTATGCCTGCTTATCAACACCCTCGGCGCAGCCATTATGATTTTCGGGCGGAACTACATTCCTTATCTCTTCACCAACGACCCCGAGGTCATTCCTATCGCCTCTACCTTACTGCTTATCGGCGGACTCTTCCAGTACGCCGACGGGTTGCAATGTATCGGCGCGGCCATGCTGCGCGGGATACAGGATGTGCGTGTACCGATGCGCATTGCGCTCTTCTCCTATATAGGCATTGCCTTACCGCTCGGTCTGGCACTCACTTTCTATTTCGGTCTCGGCGCCAAAGGAATGTGGATAGCCTTCATCATCGCGCTCGCCATCCCTGCCGTTTGTTATCACATACGTTTCAACAGACAACTAAAACACTTATCATATGGAACCCAAGAGAGTATTTGAGATTTTCGCGGAGATTTGCAAAGTGCCGCGTCCCTCCAAACACGAGGAGAAAATCAGTAAATGGCTGTGCGATTTTGCCGCAGCCCACGGTATCGAGTGTGTGGCCGACGAAGCCATGAATGTCATTATGCGCGTACCCGCCACGCCGGGTTACGAAGACCATGAGGGGGTCATCCTCCAAGCGCACATGGACATGGTAGCCGAGAAAGACGGCCCTGTGCAACACGACTTCCTGAAAGACCCTATTCAGACTTTTGTGGACGGCGACTTCCTCAAAGCGAAAGGTACTACCCTCGGCGCTGACGACGGTATCGGCATCGCCATGGCGCTGGCCGCTATCACTGACGAAGCGTTACAACACCCGGCTATCGAGTGCCTCTTCACGGTGGATGAAGAGACCGGACTCACCGGCGCTATGAAGCTGCAAGACGGTATGCTTAAAGCCAAACGACTCATCAACATTGACTCCGAAGACGACGGCCAGATTTTCATCGGTTGTGCCGGCGGTATCGACACTTTGGCAAAAATGCATTATGAGGGTGAACGGTTAAAGGTGAACGGTGAAAGGTTGGGCATCCGCTTGTCTGTCAGCGGACTCATGGGAGGTCACTCCGGCGATGACATCAACAAAGGTCGCGCAAACGCGAACCAGTTCATCGTATGGTTCTTGGCGCGTATATGGCCGCAGACGGAACTTCATCTTGCTTCTATTCACGGCGGCAATCTCCGCAACGCCATCGCCCGCGAAGCGGAAGCCGTGCTCGCCATCCCGATGGCGTACAAAGAGCAGATTCGTATCGAGTGGAACCATTTCGTGGCGCAGATGGAGAATGTCTTCGGCGAAGTGGAGAAAGACATGCGTCTGGAGTTGGAGACCTGTGACCTGCCTGACATGTTCATCCCCGACGACAAAGCCTATCGCCTCATCATGGCGCTCTGCGAATGTCCGCACGGTATGATTGCCATGAGCAAAGAGATGCCTGGACTCGTGGAGACAAGCACGAACTTGGCGTCCATCAAAATGAAACAATCGTGCCTCGAAGGGGCTAAGAAACAAGACTATATCGAAGTGAACACCTCGCAGCGTTCGTCCAAAGAGCCGGCGAAACATCACCTCAAATGGGCGGTTGAGCAGGCGCTCTCGCTGGCGTGCGACGAGGTAACGCACGGAGACGGTTACCCGGGTTGGGCACCGAACCCCCACTCACCGCTGTTGGAGGTAGTGAAGAAAGCGTACGAGGACCTCTTCAAGGCCGAACCCCAAGTGTTAGCTATCCATGCCGGTTTGGAATGCGGTCTGTTCCTCGAGAAATATCCGGACCTCGACATGATTTCCATCGGTCCGCAAATGTACGGCGTACACAGCCCGCAGGAACGCCTCTCCATCTCTTCTACCGAGCGCTGTTACCGCTGGCTCTGCCAGACCCTGAAAGCGCTGTAAGAAAAGAGACGACCGCAAGGCCGTCTCTTCTTTTATACCCGTTTGTGATAATGGTAGTTGTCGAACTTACCATCCTCGTCTTTATCGCGCTTGAATAGTTCCCCGGGTTCGCGCCAGTTGGTTTTCTTCCAATACAGAATGAGCAACCATCCGAAGAGCAGACCGCCCAAGTGCGCGAAGTGGGCTACATTGTCCGCCGTGAAACCGGCTACCGAACCCAAGCCCGCGAATAATTCGATGAGCGCGTATATAATAACGAACGTGCGCGCGCGTATGGGCACAGGGATGAACAAGATGTACATCGGTACATCCGGGTAGAGCCAGCCGAACGCGAACAGGATACCGAACACCGCGCCCGAAGCACCGACCGTATTCAAGAAATAGGCGATGTGCGTCAAAGCGGTCGCATCGTAACTCGCGCTCATATTCGACAGCATCAATGTCCATACCACTTCCTGCACGAACGCTGCGCCCAGACCGCATACCAGATAATAGATGGCGAACCGGCGGGCACCCCACTCGTTCTCAATCATCGGCGAGAACATCCAGACTGCGAACATGTTAAAAAAGATGTGACTGAAATTGGCGTGCATGAACATATACGTCAACGGTTGCCACCAATGAAAAGAGGCCGACGTGTAGTAATGCAAACCGAACACCGTATTCAAGTCCACTCCATGACGCTGGAACAAGGCAGCGAGGAGAAAAATTACAAAATTGGCTATCAGCAGATAGCGCGTCACTGTTGGTATATTACGCATAACGGCTGCAAAAGTAGTGTTTTTTTGCGATATAAACACATTAAAAATGGCAAAAAACGCTAAAAATGCATTTTTTTTGCCTAAAAAGTGATTTTTTTTGCAAAAAGTGTTGGCAGTTTAAATAAAAAGTTGTAACTTTGCAAGCGTATTTCGAAAGAAAACTATTAATTCACTTTATTAATAATTTTAAATTGTTAGGTTATGAACAAATCCGAACTTATCAAGAAAGCCGCAGCTAAGGCTGAGGTATCCCAAGTATTGGCAGCAAAAGTTCTCGACGCAGCTCTCGAGGCAGCTGTTGAGGCAGTTAAGAAAGGTGAGGGTCTGCAGCTTATCGGTATCGCTTCCGTAGCTGTTAAGGCTCAGGCAGCTCGCAAGGCTAAAAACCCGCGCACCGGTGAGGTTATCAACATCCCGGCACGCAAGGTTGTTAAAATTAAACCGGGCGCAAGACTCGCTCTCTAATTTGGCAATTAGGCTTCATAAACGAGTTGCCCCTTGTGGCAACTCGTTTTGTGTCTGTTTATAAAAACTATGGTAAATATTATTTTGTCGGGTGCTCCGGGTAGCGGTAAAGGTACGCAGTCGGAGCTTATCGTAAAGTTTTACGGCTTGCAGCATATTTCTACAGGCGATGTGTTACGCGCAGAGATTGCTACCGGCAGTGAATTGGGCAAACAGATAGACGCTTTGATTTCCAAAGGAAACCTCGTTCCGGACGACATCATGTACGGCGTCATTGAGAACTATATCGCTAATCTGCCCAAGGACTGCAAAGGTACCATCTTTGATGGTTATCCCCGTACCGTGGCGCAAGCAGAGGCGTTGACGAAGCTGCTCAAGAAATACAACATGGAGGCTACGATGATTGACCTGCTGGTGGACGAACAGTTGCTTATCCAGCGTCTCATCGAGCGCGGTAAAGTAAGCGGACGTGCCGATGACAACCTCAACACCATCCGTCACCGCATCGCCGTGTACCACAACCAAACGGAGCCGATTACCCATTATTACTTGCACCAAGGCAACTATTTTGCCGTCAACGGCAATCATAATATGGAGGATGTCTTCATTCAGGTGAAGCGCATCATTGACCGCGAAGGTCGCAAATAAATCGTCGCTATGCCCGCCAACTTCATCGATTATGTCAAGATTTACTGCCGCTCCGGAAAGGGCGGCGCAGGCTGTATGCATCTTCATCGCGCCAAGTATCTGCCCAAAGGCGGACCCGACGGCGGTGACGGCGGTAAAGGCGGGTCGGTCATCTTGCGCGGAAACCGTAACCTCTGGACGCTGCTTCACCTCAAGTATCAGAAGCATATCATGGCTACCGACGGAGGCAAAGGCGGACAGAGCCGCTCGTTCGGTAAGGACGGCGAGGACAAAATCATCGAAGTGCCCTGCGGCACGGTGGTCTATGACGGAGAGACGGGTGAGTTTATCTGCGAAGTGAAGAACCATGACGAGCGCGTAGTGCTGCTCAAAGGCGGCCGCGGAGGCTTAGGCAACTGGCATTTCCGCACGGCTACCAACCAGGCCCCGCGTTACGCGCAGCCCGGCGAACCCGCACAGGAACGCACGGTCATCATGCAACTCAAAGTGCTGGCGGATGTAGGACTTGTCGGCTTCCCGAATGCCGGCAAATCGACCCTGCTCAGCGTCGTATCCGCTGCCAAACCCGAGATAGCGGACTACCCCTTCACCACCCTCACGCCGCAGTTAGGCATCGTCTCGTACCGGGACGGCCGCTCGTTCTGTATGGCGGACATACCTGGTATCATCGAGGGCGCCAGCGAAGGCAAAGGTCTCGGTCTCCGCTTCCTGCGGCATATAGAACGCAACGCCGTGCTCCTCTTCATGGTACCCGCGACCAGCGAAAACATCGTCAAGGAATACAAGATTCTGCTCCACGAACTCGAGCAGTACAACCCCGAACTGCTCACCAAAGCGCGTATCCTCGCTATCTCGAAATGCGACGCCGTAACAGAGAAAGAGTTGGCGAAAATAAAAGCCTCCAAGACGCTTGCCAAACTCGAACTTCCTGTCGTCTTCATCTCCTCGGTGGCCGGAACAGGCATTGACGAACTCAAAGATGCCCTGTGGACCGAACTCAACAAAGAGCAGAATCAAGTCATCGAGATTTCGCACGCACCGATTGATGTCACGCTCGTAGAGCGCGAGGAACCGGAGGCGAAAGAAGAGGAGGGCGAGCAAACAATCTATCTCAACGAAGTCGAGGAAGAATGGGACCTCGACAAATACAAAGGTATCGGCTGGGATGAATAATTTCTACGACAGGATAATCGAGTGGCGGGAACGCAACATCAGCGAGAAGCATTTAGTGCTCCTCTTATCCTTCTTCGTAGGCGCCTTCTCCGCAGCCGCAGCAGCCATCCTCAAGTCCTTCATCCATTTCCTCCAGTGGTTCGTGCAGGAACATCTCATCTCCGGCGGACACACATGGTGGTACCTCATCACGCCGATTATCGGCATCACCCTTGCGGCGCTTTTCGTCAAGTATATCGTGCGGGACGACATCTCGCATGGTATCACGAAAATCCTCTACGCCATCTCGCAGCGCAAGTCAATCATCAAAGCGCATAACATGTGGTCGTCCATCGTCGGTTCAGGCCTCACCATCGGTTTTGGTGGTTCGGTCGGAGCCGAGGCACCTATCGTGCTCACGGGCGCAGCCATAGGTTCAAACCTCGCCAAAGCGTTCCGGCTCGACCAGAAGACGATGATGCTGATGATAGGTTGCGGAGCCGCCGGCGCCATCGGTGGTATCTTCAAAGCACCTATCGCCGGACTCGTCTTCACGCTCGAAGTGCTGATGATGGACCTCACGATGACCTCTGTCGCACCGCTGCTTATCTCCTCCGTCACAGCCACCGCCCTCTCGTATATCCTCACGGGCGTGCAACCGATGTTCCCGCTCGATGTCGCCGAACCTTTCCTCGTGCACCGCATCCCGTGGTATCTCATCCTCGGCGCTGTCTGCGGATTTGCCAGCCTCTATTTCACGCGAGTCATGAACAACCTCGAGCAGTGGATGAAGCATAATGTGCGCTCGACGGGCCTGAAAATACTCGTCGGAGGACTGACACTGAGCCTGCTCATCTTCCTCTTCCCGCCGCTCTACGGCGAGGGATATGATGTCATCCACCAACTCATCAACGGCGACAGCCTCAGCGCACTGCATAACAGTCCTTTCGAGCGTTACCTCGTCCCCACGGACTTCTATGCGAGCCTCTCGACGCTCAACACCCAACTGCTGATACTCGTCTATTTCATCGCCATCATCTTCGTCAAGATAGTAGCCTCCGTAGCTACCAACGGCGGCGGTGGTGTCGGAGGTATCTTCGCGCCTTCACTCTTCATGGGAGCCATCGTCGGATTTGTCACCGCGCGGATTATGAACCTCTGCGGACTCATGGTGCCCGAGACGAATTTCGCCCTTGTGGGCATGGCTGGACTCATGTCCGGCGTCATGCACGCGCCGCTCACCGGTATCTTCCTCATCGCCGAACTGACGGGCGGATACCACCTCTTCATGCCCCTGATGATTGTCAGCGTCATCTCGTATCTGACGATAATGATTTTCGAACCCCACTCGTTGTACGCCATGCGTCTCGCGCAGAAAGGCGAACTGCTCACGCATAACAAAGACCGTAATGTCCTCACGCTGCTCAAGATGGATAATGTCCTCGAGACCGATTTCATCCCCGTGCACCCCGAGATGACGCTCGGCGAACTGGTCAAAGTCATCAGCGAGAGCAAACGGAATATCTTCCCCGTAGTGGACCAGAAAGGTCGTCTGCGCGGTATCCTGCTGCTCGATGAAGTAAGGAATATCATGTTCCAACCGCGCCTCTACAAGCGCTTTACGGTTGAGCAACTGATGACCTCGCCGCTCGCTATCATCACTTCGGATATGCCGATGGAGAAAGTGATGGAGAAATTCGAAGACACCGGCGCATGGAACTTACCCGTCGTGGACCAAAACCGCAAGTACTTAGGCTTCGTCTCCAAGTCCAAGATTTTCAATTCGTACCGTCATGTGTTAGTTCACTTTAGCGAGGAATAACCGATGTATAACCGATAAATATTTACAAGTATGAGAAAATTTTTTATCTTCTCTTTTTTAGCTTTTTCCCTTTGCATGATGAGCCAACAGAATGCGCAGACAGATGCCACCACGTCTGCAACTCCTTTAGACTCTGTTCAGATAACTCAGGACAGCACCTATACCTTAGTGGTCGTCAACAAACATCGGGATCCGTATGTCATTTATATTGACATGAGAAGGATAGGTGTCGTTCAGGGGCATGGTATGGAAGAGCGTTTTGTGTTGCCGCTGAATGTATACGGTCACGCCAAGGCGAAACAAGAAACGGGATACCGTCGGTTTCCCAATGTGATTGAATTCTACGTACCGGAACAAGAACCAGGAGATGAGGTGACGGCTATCATTGAATAGCAGTGAACTCTTTCTCCATTCCGTTTATCTCAGACTTACATTGCTTGAGCAATGCGGTCGCCTCGGAAGCCAGACGCTTGTATTCTTCCATGCTCATCGCCTCTGCTGCCTCGAGCTGCGCGATGATAGCCTCAGCACGCTGGATGGCCTCGTCGTATGTGTAGTTATTTGCCTTTTCCATGAATGATGACACCTACGGTGTAAAATAATATCTTCGCGTCAAGCAGTAGCGACATGTTCTCCACATATACGATGTCTGCGTTGAGACGCTCAATCATTTTCTCCAATGTATCCGTGTAACCCACGCGAATCGGACCCCAACTGGTCAAACCCGGACGCACTTTGTATATCAGACAATAATACGGCGCCGACTCCATAATCTGCTCAATGAAATACGGTCGTTCCGGTCGCGGACCCACTATCGACATGTCGCCGCGAAGGATGTTCCATAACTGCGGCAACTCGTCCAGACGGTAACGGCGCAACCATTTGCCTATCTTCGTGATACGCGGGTCGTTGTCCTGCGTGATTTGCGGCGTACCGTTTTCCGCATGGTCCACCATCGTACGGAACTTGCAAATTTTAAAAG
>Ga0265298_10005800_pt1 | contig 15374 bp, 13 predicted proteins | sample AusTroGonzalo_MG_3_FD_193486 | JGI IMG/M metagenome (GOLD analysis project Ga0265298, IMG submission 193486) | Bovine rumen microbial communities from tropical cattle in Woodstock, Queensland, Australia - Gonzalo_01 | ecosystem: Host-associated > Mammals > Digestive system > Stomach > Rumen ... | reverse complement strand
CCCCGAAAAAGCCCTGCCAAACGCCCTTGCGGATGAATGGACGACGGATGAAAGCGGGTGTTGCTCCCACCAACTGCATACTGCGCACGAGGAAACGCTTAGAGTAAATTGAGAGCCGTATCGTATTGCGTATCAACGTGATGGCAATGACGAGCAAGAGGATGCTAGCCACCATCAGCGCAATGCCGATGCGCTTGACGTTTTGGTTAATAAGGTCAACAAGGGATTTTTGATAGTAAATCTCTTTGATGTTGTTATTCTTAAGCAACTGGTTTTCAATCACATTGAGGCTATCGGGGTTGGCCCAAGCCGCGTTGAAGCGCACATCGATGGAGGGCAGCAGCGGGTTTTCCTCTTCGCCGAGCCATTGCAGGAAATCCTCACCGAGGTCGTCGCTGAGGCGGCGTATGGCCTCCTCCTTGGTGATGTATTCCGCCGACTTCACAGCAGGCATGGCTTCAAGCTCTTTTTTCAGGCGCAAAATGCTAGCTTCCTTTACGTTGCTGTTCATCACAATCTCAAAACCAATGTTTTCCTTGAGGTGGTTGGAGAGTTTTTGTGCATGCATCATCAACAGGGCAAACACGCCTAACAAAAAGAGTACCAATGAGATACTCATCAGCGACATGAAATAGGATCCTGCCACACGGCGCTTGCTTGAACTATTATCCGACATCCTTAGTTGAGCTTGTCAAATCTTGTTTGAAACGGCAAAGATAAGGGAAAAATTGCAACGGGAACGGATTATTCTCAGAAGATGTAATTGAACCCGATAAAGGTCTTCACCTTCTCGCCGTCGCGCTTGTCCAAGGCCTTGCCCACATCGACCGACACTATGAGATTGCGGTTCATGATGAGCTTCAGACCAGCACCTGCACTCATGTGAATGTTTTCATTATCGCCGCTATAGTAGAGTTTCTCTGCTTTTTCATCAGTAAGAAGCGATGCTTCATATTTCTTTTGCTCCTCAATCATCTTATCTTCCCGGAACTTCTGCGTCACCATACCCGCATCGAAGAAGGGATTGAGGGCCACCTGCCAGTTTTGGTTGATGAACTTGAAGCCCACAATGCGCCAACGCAGTTCCACATTGGCAAAAGCAAAGCCCTCGCCGATGACACCGTTGCGGTTCACGCCGCGCATGGTGATGGCTCCACCTAAGCCTTCGGTGTACATCTTCTGGAAGAACATGGTATTCAAGTTGTTAATCATGTACCAAGGGGTTTGACCTGCAAGACGGTTTTGGGCACCCAATCGGTAAGCGAACGTCAGTTTTTCCTTGTAAATCGGGATGTAATGCCTCCACAGGAAAGTGTACGACAGGTTGCTGTAACCTTTGCGGTCGATGAGGTCTGGAGCACCGACCAAGGTAGCTTCAGCATAGATGCCACGAGTCGGGTCGCTGTTGTGGTCGCGGCTGTCGTACATCATGCCGAGACGGATTTGCGTAGTGTTGCCGCCGTGAGCCTCATCTTCCCTAATGATACCAGTGTTCACGTAATTTTCATACAGCGTCACTTGGTCTTCATAACCGGCCAGATTGATGCGGTCGACCTTGGTATTGTAATAGGCCAAACCTGCCGTCCAATACAAGTTGGGCACATTGAAGAACGGCCTCTGCATACTGCCCACAAAACGGAGCTGGTTGCGGTTGATGAAGTGGTAACCGCTCTTGACATCCTCCAATCCGACGTATGGATCATAACTGCCAGCCTCATAGCCATTGAAGCCGAAAAACTCGTATTTCTTGGCGTAGAAATAGGTCACATCGAAGAAAAGCTTGGTGTCCTTGATGACGTAAGGCATGTCGCTGTAGAAACGGAACACGCCCGAACCCTTGGTGTAGCGCGAGGCCTCTACGTTGAACTTGTAGTTGTAGCGGGGATAACGCGAGCCGTCGCCATAGTTGAAAATGTCGCAGCATACACCGTACTGGAAACCCAAGTCGGCATCATAGCCCACCACGGGCAGCGGCCCGAAGTTCCAGCCTTTCTTGATGATTTCGCCTTTTTCGTTGTAGGTCTTTTCTTTCTTGGCTTTCTTTGGTTTGTCTTGTGCGAAACTGCCCACCGTCAATAGCAGGGCCAGCATGAGGAGTAAGGATTTTTTCATGGTTAATCAGGTTGAAATTTTGGCAAAAATATGGATTTTCTCCCTTCCTTAGCGAAAAATAGTGTTATTTTTGCGTCCATATTATAATTTAAGGTATGAGTTTCATTGAATTGCTGCTGATTGCCGTTGGGCTGTCGATGGACGCTTTCTCGGTCTCTATCTGCAAGGGTCTGACCACCAAGCGTTTCTCATGGCGCATGGCGTTGACTTGCGGTCTTTGGTTCGGCCTGTTCCAAGTCTTGATGCCCATCATCGGTTACTTCTTAGGCGCACAGTTTCAGCATCTTATCGAATCCATCGACCATTGGATTGCCTTTGGACTTCTTTTCCTGATTGGTGCCAACATGATTCGCGAGGCCGTTTGGGGCGACAAGGACGATGACATACCCGAAAACGGTTCTTTGAGCTTCAAGACGATGTTCCTTTTGGCCGTCGCCACCAGCATCGACGCTTTGGCTGTGGGCGTTTCGTTCGCCTGCATTCAGGTAAAATTGTGGTCGTCGGTGCTTGTCATCGGCATCACTACCTTTCTTTTCTCCGTCTTGGGCGTGAAAATCGGCAACGTGTTTGGCTCGAAATTCGAGAAATCAGCCGAAATTGCAGGAGGTATTATCCTGATTCTCATTGGTTTGAAGATACTATTGGAGCATTTAGGATTTCTCGCCTTTTGAACGGAAGAAAAAAAACTGGAAAACAATTTGCATGGCATATCAAAAAAATGTGTACTTTTGCAGCGCAATTGGGTTCGGGATGTAGCGCAGCCCGGTAGCGCGCTTCGTTCGGGACGAAGAGGCCGCAAGTTCGAATCTTGTCATCCCGACACAACAAAAAAGCAACTTGAGAATCAAGCTGCTTTTTTGTTGCACATCGTTGAAACGTATTCATTTGATTACCAGCTCATCAATGATGTTTTGGCATTTGCCTACTTTCTCAATGCACCACAGCAAGTAGCGAGCATCCATGCAGATGGTGCGCTGTACCTTCTGCTCGAAACTGAGGTCGCCGCTCATGGCTTCCCAGTTGCCGTCGAAGGCCAAACCGATAAGGTTGCCCTCGCCGTCGACGACGGGACTGCCCGAGTTGCCACCCGTGATGTCGTTGGTGGTGATGAAGTTGACGACCAGCTCACCGTTTTCGTTGGCATAACGGCCATAGTCCTTCTTGGCCACGAGGTCACGAACATCCTTCGGGATGTCGAACTCCCAGTTGCCGGGCACGTACTTGGCCATCACACCATCCATGGTGGTGTAGTAGTTGTAGTTGACAGCATCGGCGGCCTTGTAAGGCTCCACGGTGCCATAGGTCAGACGCATGGTGAAGTTGGCATCGGGATAGAAGTTGCGGTCGCTCTGCATTTCCATCAGACCCTTCATGTAGAGGCGTTCGCCTTGGTTGCCAAGATTCTGAGCTTCCTCATAGCGGGCATAAAGTATTTGATACGAGTCGATGATGTTCATTGAGAGAGCAAAAATCGGGTCTTTTTCAAGGCTTTTGGGCTTCTTCATCCATTTTTCCAAACGGGCCTTGTCGGTGAAGATGGACTTCTCGAAAGCCTTGGCCACGTATGCACTGAAGTCGCCATTGTTCTCGTCACCGATGCGCGTGACTTCGCTCGGACGAAGCTCGGCAGGGATGTTCTTGTAGAACAGTCCGAGCAGGGCGGCGGTCACGTCTTGGTCCAAAGGCATGGAATAGTCCTTGAAGAAAGTCTCCACGCCGGGTTGCATCTTCTCAGCAGCGGCCTTGATGTCGGCTTTGTCGGCCTTGTCTGCAAACATATTGTTGATACGCATGAACCTACGGCTAAACGAAATGGCCTCGCCACCGTTCCAACCCGCCTCACGGTGGTAGACAAACGACTTCTCGATTTCGTCAAGGATGTCCCATTTCTGCTTGATGCCCTTGAAAATGTCGCCATATTCGGCCTTGCGCTTCGGGTCGGCATTAACCCAGTTCATGAAGTCCTCCTCTTGCGCGAGGCGACGTTCATACACATGGTTGCGCTTGAGTTGCTTCACCTGCCCGATGTAATATTTCCAGTAGTTCGACACGCTGGCCTGCTTCGAAGCGTACATAATGAACACCTCTTGATCGGCATCCATGTGCTTGCGGTAGTTCTCGAGTTTGGTCGTGCGGCAGTCGATGATGGCAGGGCCTTCTTCCTCGATGACGTTCTTCACAGTGTAAGAGGTCGAATAGCGGTCAGTTGAACCAGGGTAGCCGAGAATCATGGCATAATCGCCAGGCTTCACGCCACCTAAATTAATAGGCAAGTACCATTTCGACTTCATCGGGATATTGTCCTTTGAATATTCGGCGGGGCTACCGTCGGGGGCGGTATAGACGCGGAAGATGTTGAAGTCGCCCTTGTGGCGCGGCCAGGTCCAGTTGTCGGTGTCGGCACCAAACTTGCCGATGCCCCAAGGCGGGCAACACACCAAGCGCACGTCCTTGTACTCATCGTACTCAAAGAGGATATATTGATTGCCACTGTAGAACGGCACAATCTCAACGCGTACGTTGCGGTCGCCCTTACGCTCCTTGGTGAGTTCCTTGCTGTTTTTGGCAATGAGTTCTTCGCGCTCAGCCTCGCTGGTCTGTGCGGTAACGCCTTTCAAAACAGCTTCAGTCACGTCTTCCACCTTATTTAAAAACAGGACGGAGAGGCCTGCATTGGGCAGTTCCTCGCCCTTGCTTTTGGCCCAGAAGCCGTCGGTGAGATAGTCGTGTTCGATGGATGAGTGCTTCTGCACATAGCTCAGGCCACAGTGGTGGTTGGTGAGCAGCAGGCCTTCAGGAGAGATGATTTCGCCCGTGCAGCCGCCGCCAAACTGAACGATGGCGTCCTTGAGGCTGGGCTGGTTGAAACTGAAAATCTGTTCCGCCGTGAGTTTGCAGCCCATGGCTTGCATTTCGGCCAAGTTTTGGCCATTAAGTGAGTAAGGCAGCCACATGCCTTCATCGGCGCGGGCCACCGTCAGGGTCAGCAATAATGCTGCGATGAGTGATAATGCTTTTTTCATATTAATGTAATTTGTTGTTTTATTTCGAGTTAATTGTATCATCGTCCTTCACCAGCATCGCCAAACAATCGATAAAGGTTTGTGCTTGGATGGTCAAATCATCGGTCATTTCCTTGTCGCAATAAATAAAGTCATCATAATCACCACTTTGCCTCTTTTCATAAAGTGTTGACAGTATTTTGCCAATTGAAACTGGCACCAATCCTTTTGAAACAAAATGCAGTCCAAGCATGGCCTTGACACCGGAATGGGATTTGGCTTCAATTTTATGTTTCAAAAGTAAAGCTTCTGTAGCATAATAACATGCATAATATAACCTGTTCACTGCTGCGTTATAAAACTCCTTTTCCGTCATCACTGCGGCTTCTTTCATTGTAGCATAGGCCCTTTCAAGACGGTACGCAACCAAGGCTTTTCTGCTGTCGTCATCCAATCCGCTCATAATCTTACTCCTTCTTTCATTACATTAAGGTAAAATGGCGTTATCATCGGACGATTTTCCCATTGTTTTTTCAACATTACAATCGGACTGATGGCGACACCTGTTTGAAGTTCCAATTCATATAGCGGTGTGGTGACGGCATCTTCCTGAGCCAAAGTAAGTTTGTCGCCATCAACAAGAATAAGAAGGTCTATATCGCTGTCAGGCCTTGCCTCACCTCGAGCCTCACTTCCAAATAAGATGACTTCAGCGGATGGAAACATCCGTTGCATAAGCATCTGTATCTGAACAACTATTTCCTTTCTACTCATTTCATCCTCCTTCTTTAAAGATTTATGTGACTGCAATATTACAAAGAAAATTTCAATTGTCAGCATTTTTCTTTTCAGGTACTCTCGCCCCCAGCATCAGAGATAATCCTTCTTTTAGTCTTTTTAGAATTGCCTTACTTGAAATTTTCGGCAAATATATTGAGAATTTCGGCAAGCGAAGAAAAAGAGGATGACTTTTGGTCACCCTCTCTTAAAGCAATTAGGCTAATGCTTTTTTGGCATCGGACAGAAAAAGGCCTTTGTCCTTTCGTTCACTGCTTATCCATTTCTACATATCCTTTACCCTGACAATGGCTGCATCTTTTTATCACTTTTCCATTGGCTCCATACTGCTCAGGTTCGCCTTTACATAATGGACATAATGGCTTTAGGTATTTTTCCGAAACCCATCCTTCTCCGCCAAAACTTTCTGCTTCTTCATAGCAGTTTACAAACAGGAAACCATTTTGCCTTTTGCCAAGATACTCAATATGAGTTTCGTAAGTCCCATATCCTTTATCCAGTTGGTGTTTAATCGTTTCTCCATTGTATTCACTTCCATCACTTTCAGCAAAAACAGCTAATGAAAGTGTACAAACAGGATAATTAGTACCTGGTCCTGTCCTGACATTTACATGATCACCTGTACAAACAAAGGCATCGCCTACATTTTGTGCATTTACAAAACCAAAAGACATCAGCATAAAACTTATGAACATCGTCCTTTTCATATCTCTGACAATATGCTTAATCTTGCCACTCAAATGTTTGTTTTCCATGATTTATTGTTTTATTATCCAAGATATTCCTTTACTAAATGTTCATCTTTGAGCAACGAATACTTCGTTGCAAATCTCTGCATCGATTCGACTTCGGAAGAATCAATCTTGTATTCGGCAACAAGTTTCTCAAACAATTGATTTTCTTGTGGTGAAAACTTTTTGTCCACAGCCATGCATTGCCAAGCGAAAGTCAAAGTCTTCTTCGATGAAAACAGCGATGAGACTTCTTTCCTAAACACTTCATATGGCATATTGGAATTGTATTTCTTCAGTTGCTCTTTTAATGCTTCCTGTTTTGCTGGTTTCAATTTCAACGCCGCAATAAACACATCCAACACATGGGATTCGCTCATATCCTTGCTATCACATTGGAATATGTAGGCAGCCATTTTGATATAGGAAAGATGCCGCTTTTTCTTTGTAAATGCCATTTTCAGTTTTTGGAAGAATGAGGGCTTGTACATTTCCACCTTGGCTGGCAATTCTTCACATATGACAACGCCATTGTCACCCATGACATAGACCGAATACTCTTTATTGTTCAAATTGAAATCCACCTTGGTTACGGGGATGCGCTCCATATCCATAGATTTTTCGTATGGAGTATCCTTTGCTCCAGATTCCTTTACTGCTTGCTCGTAAGCCTTCTCAAAACTCCGATAAGCCTCATCATTGCCAAAGTCTTGTTTTGATTTCAGTTTGACATCTTCCGTTTTGTCAAATTCAATCACATCTTTATATTTCCATTTTCTATAGAGGTCTTTATACACGGGGCGTTTCGTCGCGAGTTTCAAACCTTCTTTCAGTTCCGCAAGGCTCACATATTCCCATTTCTTAACATAGCATTTGGCGTCATACATGCTGAAAGTTTGATACCAACCGCTCCCTTCACATCTTCTACAAGTCACTTTGCCAGTGCCGTCGCAGTTGGGACAGTTTCCTTTTCCGTTGCAATGCGAGCATGTCTCTCTACCACTTCCTTTGCAAGCGGTGCAATTACCAGTTCCTTCACATGTCTTACACACCAATTCGCCTGTTCCTTCGCATTTTGGGCATTTCCCCGAACCACTTGCATTCATTCTCGAACCAAAAACAAGTCGAGCCGCATTCAACCCTGTAGATGTGCAGTGCTTACAAGGCACATAACCACTACCATGGCAAGTGAGGCATTTGCTATAAAAAGGAAAACCATTAGAATCCGTACATTTTGTTTCACCCTTTCCATGACAATCCCTACAAGTAACTTGACCCGTACCTCCACATTTCCTGCATCTTCCATCGCCACCACATTCGGTGCATCGGGTTCGCCCATGGCCATGACAATCCCGGCATTGTCCGTTGCCATGACATACATGGCAATCCACATCACCGCTACCATGGCATTTTGTGCATCTTCCATCGCCTCTGCATTCGGGGCAGTCTTCTAACGGATCACATTCGTGGTTTTCGATTGTGCCATCCAACAGTCCGCTATGCGAACATACATCTATAGTTTCCCAATTGTTTTCCATATCGCTTGATTATTTGAATTTGAAAGCATCTTTAAAAGCACCGGTTGTTTCCTTGAAAGCCGAAGAGAAATCCTTGCCCACCTCACGGAAAGCATCTGAAATGCTTTCATCTTTCTCTTCTTCTTGTTCTTCCGTCTCATCTTCCAACGGATCATCATCTTCTTCCTCATCATCCTCCCAATCATCATCCATTACATCCTCGTTCTGCGAAGAAGCAATGAAAGATTTGGACTTCGAATCGCTTCCAATAGAAGTGGAAGGATTCGACTTCTCTGATTGCTTTAAGAAGGATGCTATATTGGATGGGATATTCGATCCGTTTTTTCCGACAAGGGTATCCAACTCAAATTGGTATGGTTCAAACACATTGGTGGTTACCATGAGGTCGCGATGCGGCTTTTCATACCGTTTCGTACTTACAACCACATATTTATCTTCGACATCAGCAATCATTTCATTTGATTGCGTTACCGATGTGATATCGGCAAACACGCCCATATTAGACACTCCTCCCATAGCGTCGGCAATCTTATTCAAGACCTCAACGAAGTCCTTGGGGTCGGTTGACTCGTAATTCAAGGGGAGACCGTCAACCACTTTTGTTTTTAATTTACTCATAACATCTTATTTATTGTATATGTTTTATCTTGTCTAAAACGCCTGCAATTCAAGCAGGTGATTTTTATCTTGTTGCTTCCGAGGAAGTTACCAAGAAGTTCGGTTTCTCAAAAGTGACTTGAGACATTAATCACTCCAAAGTATACTTTGTTCGCCAATATGTAACCACATTAACCATAGCAGTAGCTTCCAACCAAATGTAAACACTATCTGTAGTTTTGTCATTCGCAAATGATAAATAAATATTCTTTGCATTAGTGATAGGAATAGCTCCATTAGTCGATTGGGTCCCAACTATAGAATAATTCACATCATATTTTAATGACGAGGCCGCTGTCCCTTCCTGAAATTGTTTTGCTTGCTTTGCATCATAAAACACATACATACTACAATATGCTTCCTCTTCTTTCTCTGGCTTTTTCATATTATTCAAAATCTCCCTAATAAGACTTGATGAAGTTTTTTTACTTTCATATAAATTAACCCCTAAAATTTTTATTCTTTTCGTCTCATTAGAGATATTATCACAAAATTGACCATCTCTGCTATTAGCACCTTTACTTGTTGATATTCTCAATTGGTAAGCAACATCAAATGTGTTTTCAGGAATATTTAATGATACAGAAGACGAAGTGCTACCAGAAAAAAGAGCTTTAACTCCTGAACGCAAAGTGATTTTTCTAGGTTCAGGAAAAAGGTTTACAACATCAACTGTCGTTACAGGATAAGCAATGAAGTCATTCTTATTACATACTATTGACTCTGTTTTAATTGAATAATTTTTATCCCAGTATTCTCTTGCCGTAGATTTTGATATATTTAAATCAAAATATGTTGAAGTTCCCACAACAAATTCAACAAGATAAATTGACGAATTAGGAATCGGCAGTACCTCATTATACTTTGACTTTTTTCCAAACGATTTTATAAGTTTTTTACTATTTGCATCCCATACTCTTATTTCCGTGGCAACATTAGCCGATCCGCTCACATACAATACATCTGATTTGTTTAAATAGAAAGGATAAATAGTCGCAGCATCCAATAAGAGTTCATTATCTGAAAAAACACCTATCCTAATATTCTTTTCATTATCCCTAAGTTTCTTGTTCAATGCAAAAAACAATGAGTCTTCTTTTGTTCTAATCTTATCGTATCTCTCTTTTAAACAATTAATAGAAAAAACAAGTTCTTCTGTATTGAGTTTTTCCAAATGAGTTAGTGCATTCTCATAATATTTACGATCATAACCATCAAGAAAACAAGAGACACTACTTTCTGCATTGCTGGAAACATCGGAGAAATTTTCCGAATATTGCATAAATGCTTGATATTCATTCAACACGTCATTTATCAACTCTATTTCATTATTAATCTTATCAATCTGGTTTGAGCACTTTCCTTGACATGATTTTGGAACAGAATATTCTGTTTGCCCAGCAAAAAGTGGCAACGAATTAACCATTTCTGATAGTTTTGTCACAAGTTCTGGAGAATATGATTCTTTCATTTTTGTAATTGCTGTTTCGGCTTGATTAACAATTTGATCAGTACGTTTAATTTCCTTATCCAAATCTTCTTCCGTGAAAGAAATATTGCTCCCACAAGATTGAAAAGCGAATAAAACGACCAATAAATAAAAACAAATTTGGTTTGACATAATTTTGTGCACTGCTTCGTAACGTGCGCAACTTTTAGTTTTCCGCCTACTCTCTCCCAGCTTTTCGGCTTCCGCTGCATCGTTCACGTTGGGGAATAGGCAAAAAAGCCCGCACCCCAATCCTATCCTGAAGTGAAGGCTCTGGTATGCCCGAAGTAAAGATATGGAAAGCAGTGCGTGCTTTATGGGCACGCAGCATACTTAACTGCCTTACTTCGTTCAAATTTACCAGATTCTCACTTTCAGACAGGCGGTATCGCTACCGATAATTGCCGCAAATATAAACATTTTTCTTTTCTGCAAGAAAAAAAGTTAATTCTCTGGGAAAAACATGGCACTGCTTTCCATAATGCAAAATGCGGATTGGGTAGAAACAACAATCAAGTCAATGCGATGATGACCTGACCGACAAAAACGATATTTTGAAATCTACGATATGATTGAGAGGTATGAAATACACTTTTCCAAAAATCGCAAGATTTGGGAAAAAAGACCTTCAAGCTTACTCAAAAGTCTTTTCAAAATCATTTTTTGAGAGTTTTGGCCAATCAGCAGAAACAAAGGTTTAAGATTACATGCACCTCAAAAAACGACAGATTGACTATAGTTACAAAATTGAGTAACACATCTTGGCTGAGACTTACTATCAATAATATTTTCTATTGTTTTCACACCAGGATGCCCATAACGATTCCCTATCCCATAACAAATCACGCAATCTCTTTTCCTGTCAAATATTGATTTTGGATTATCATTACTTGCACCATGATGAGCCACTTGCATTGTTCCTATTTCATCCCATTGAGCACTGTAATAATATCTCAATTGCCTACACAATCTTAGAACTCTGAAATGATAATCCCCAGTATATAAGCAACTTGCCTCTTTTTGACACAAGTTTTTAATAGGTTTGGAAACCACGGCCATCGAGCTCTCATTAAGATTGGGAAAGAACCTCTTATAATAAGTTTCCATTTCTTTAATCTTCGCCTTCGTGGAGAAATAAGCATTAACAATATCTATACCATCCTTATTCATCTTTACAAATGCTGCATATAAATCAGGATAATCTATCTTGAAACCACCCAAAAAAGCATTCGCTCTGTTGTCTTTGATATTAAATGGGATATATTCCCAAAAATCGCCAAGTTTCTGGGTGACTTTTGCTTGATAATTCTTAATGTTTGAATAAGGAATTCCCTCTTCTAAATCTCCTCCTTCATATTCAAAGGGTGGTATCTTGATAATTCTGTCGTCCTCTTTCAGATAATAATCTACTATAAACTCATTAGCAGAATTAGCAACCGTGCCCGAATCAATAATATTAAAAACATATTGCTCGACAAATGTTGCCAATGGCATGAACGGAACGACCATCTTTCTCGCTTCACATCTGCCAAGTAGCTCACTTATTCCGTTGACATGATCTTCGTGAAAATGTGAAACAAATAATATATCTATTGATTCCCTTCCTTTGGCAAAATCATCAATTGCCTTAAACAGATAGTTTTTTGAGCTAACCGTCCCGCAATCATACACTATAACTTTCTCCCCGCTTTCATCCTGAAAACATTCAGAGTAAAATGCGCCTTGCCCTACGGCGTGAAACGTTCTTTTGAGTTTCATTATCATTTGATTCAATCTTTGATGCAAAAATAGAAATACTTTTAAACACAACGACAATTTTTACAACAAACATTCTTCTATTTTTGGTTGTCCTCCGCCATTGGCTGAATAGTGTTAGAACTGGGTATAACAAAAAACCCCTCCTGATGGGGAAAAAGGAGGGGAAAAACAATATAAAGATTATGAAAAAAATCCGAATTTCGGTTTGCCTTGGCCTTTCTTCGGGCGTTTGACGCTGCAAAGATAGGCAAATAATCATTGCGCGCAACACTTTTCCCGATTTTTTGGAAAAAAGTGTTGCACGCAGCGCCGCCAGCAATCACTGCTTGGCAGCCATCACCAACTGACCTCTGTAGTACAGGTCGCCGTCCACATAGTAAGCACGGTGCATAACATGCATGGTGCCAGTGACGGGGTCAACGGTCACGTTAGGAGTTTCAGCCTTGTAATGTGTTCTTCTCTTAGCGCCTCTGGTGTGAGACTGTCTTCTTTTAGGATGTGCCATTTTTCTTTTATTTTAAACTGTTATTTATCAATTGTTTGCGTCTTCTATTCTAACATTTTTCAATGCGGCCCAACGGGGATCAATCTCCTCTTCCCTGCTCTCCTCCATGTTCTCTTGCGCCTCAAGCATCGCCATCACTTCAGGATTGCACTGGCCTTCGGGATGCACGCGGTGCATCGGCACGGCAAGGATGATGTACTCGTAAATCAAGGAACTGATGTCGTAGTCCGCCTGCTCGGCAGGAACGACAGCCACATCGTCCGACTCTTCGGCATTCTCGGTGCCCAACTTGATGAAGAACTCCTGACTGCTCTCAATCGGCTGGTCGAACTCGTCAGCACAACGGTCGCAGGGCACACGAACGCAACCCTTAAGGTCGAAATGCATCACCAGCATGGTCTCCTGCCTTTCGACATCCAGTTTCACCATCATCCTACCCTGCTGAATCTCAGAGTATTCCCTTTCAGCAAAGAAATCATCATTGATTTCAAACTGATAGGAATGGCTTCCCAAAGCGAGGCCACTAACCGGAATCAGAAATTCGTTTTTCTCCATACTGCCTAAAATCGGGCTGCAAAATTACGGAATTATTTTGAATGGACGCATTTTGATTAATGTTTTTTCTGTCAGGCTCATTCCTCCCTACGCTTCTTTCCCACAAGATAAGCTGCTCCCAAACCGTTGATGAGGCGCAACACATACACGCCCTCCCGTATTTCCGCGATAGATATGGCGGATGCATACAGTGCATTCCTATGGATTTATACTTGTTTGATTTCTTTTTGAAAGAAGCGGCAAAAGTACGATTTTTTCAACGCTGTCAAGAAGCAATCAAAATTCTTGAAGCACTTCGAGCGCTTTTTGCAGCACCTCGTCCATTGGGGCATAAAGCGGATAGAAGCCCTCGTCGTCGAAGAGGTTGCGGGCGATGTAGGCCTTCAAAAGGATGTCGGCCTCGCGACGGGCCACTTGTTTTTGCTCCTCCGTGCCCTTGACACCTTTTTCGTCAGCCTGTTTCAGCAACTCGGCGAACATGGCGTCCGTCACGCCAAACGACTTGTCGAAAGCCTCCACAGTCTTGTATTTGCTGAGTTCCCTGCGGTGTACATCGGTGTATTCGAAGGCATATTGGTACAGTAAACCCAGATTGACGAGGCGATTGAAGAAATACTCCGTGCTGTCGTCAACGAGCGGCACATAAACGTCGGGCATGATGCCGCCACCGCCATAGACGGTCTTGCCTTTTGGCGTGGTATATTTCAGTGAATCAGCGAAATGAATGCTGTCTTTGCTGAACAATTCACCATTCTCATAGCGTTCGAAGGACTCGTAAAGGTATTTCTCACGGTCGCCGTCGAAGGGCTTTTGGATGGAACGGCCCGTGGGCGTGTAATAATGCGCCACGGTAAGGCGGATAGCAGAGTTGTCGCTGAGCATCATTTGTTCCTGAACCAAGCCCTTGCCGAACGAGCGTCGCCCGATAATGGTGCCTCGGTCGTTATCCTGCAAGGCACCAGCCACGATTTCGCTCGCGCTGGCCGATTCGCCGTCGATGAGCACGGCCACAGGGATGTCCTCCACCATGCCGCGACGACGTGCGTTCATGTACTGCCTCGGACGGTTGCGGCCTTCGGTGTAGACGATGAGGCTGCCCTTGGGCAGAAACTCGTCCGCCACATCGACGGCAGCCTGCAAATAGCCACCCGTATTGCCACGCAGGTCGAAAACGAGGCGCTTCATGCCCTCCCCTTTCAACTTGCGGAGACCTTTCTTGAACTCGTCATGGGTGGTAGCAGAGAACTTGCTGAGTTTCAGGTAACCCGTCTGCTCGTCAAGCATATAGGCGATGTCGACGCTGTAGGTCGGAATCACGTCACGGGTGATGGTGAAAGGCAACAGGCCCTCCACGCCACGGCGCAACATCTGCACTTTGACCTTCGTGCCCTTGGGACCTTTCAGCTTGCGCATTACGTCCTCATTGGTCAGTTTCACACCTGCCGCCAACGAATCATCGACATAAATGATGCGGTCGCCGGCGAGGATGCCGACTTTCTCGGACGGCCCGCCCTTGATGACACTCACAATGGCGATGGTGTCCTTCTCAATGCGGAACTGCACGCCGATACCCTCGAAACTACCCAACAGCGGGTCGTTCATTGCCTTGAATTCGTCCAACGAGACATATTGGCTGTGGGGGTCAAGTTCTTCCATCATCAAAGCTATGGCATTGTCTTCCAGCTTTTTGTCGTTAATGGTATCGACATAGTCCTGCTGGATGTGCCACATCACCTCGTCGAATTTGCTGAACTCAGAAACGGGAATAACGGCTTGGCGACTGCGCCCACCTTTATTAATTAATAGGCCAATCAGGATGCCCGCCATCAGCAGCAGGGCGATGAAAAAAGGTCGCGTCTTTTGCTCGTCCATAAGTCAAAATCAAGGCTTTCAGACCGTTGCGCTCGAAAGGTCAAGGCTTCTGTCCATCTTTTTGAAAAGACCCTGCAACACCGTTCCTGGTCCCACTTCTACGATGGTTCTCACGCCGTTGGCGAGGATGTTGCTCATGGTCTGCGTCCAAAGTACGGGCGAAGTGAGTTGCGAGATGAGGTTTTTCTTGATGATTTCAGGGTCGTTGACCGATTGTCCGGTCACGTTTTGGTAAATCGGGCAGATGCCTTGGCTGAATTTCGTGTCATGGATGGCCTCAGCCAACTCCAAACGGGCAGGTTCCATCAGTGGGCTGTGGAACGCACCACCCACGCTGAGCGGCAACACGCGCTTTGC
>Ga0265298_10005799_pt1 | contig 15378 bp, 6 predicted proteins | sample AusTroGonzalo_MG_3_FD_193486 | JGI IMG/M metagenome (GOLD analysis project Ga0265298, IMG submission 193486) | Bovine rumen microbial communities from tropical cattle in Woodstock, Queensland, Australia - Gonzalo_01 | ecosystem: Host-associated > Mammals > Digestive system > Stomach > Rumen ... | reverse complement strand
AATAGAACGGCACTGTCCAATACTGCCAATATCAATACCTTGTCCGATAACGTTGGAAGTCATAGAGAACTCGGGATCACTGCCTAAATACTTGGTAAAGGTAAGCAGGTTGTTACCCTGTATCCAGAACTGGAAGCCCTGAATATACTCCGAATTCATCGGCAGGTCATAACTGAGTGTGGCGGTCTTCAGGCGGAGATAGCTTCCGTCCTCAATCCAGCGGTCGCTGAAGCGCGAGTTACCCATGGGATCCTGGAAGGTGATACGCGGAATATCTGTCTGCTGTCCTTCAGCCTGCCAGCGACGGTTCAGTGCAGTTGTCTGGTTCATGAAACGGCTTCCACCCTCCAACTGAGAACGCATGTAGTTATACACATCGTTACCGAGTGAATAGTTAAAGCGCACGTCGAGCTTGAGTCGCTTCCATGCTACCGTTGTAAAGATGTTACCATACAGGTCAGGATTGGGGTCGCCAATGACTACCCGGTCGGCCTCGGTAATCATGCCGTCACCATTGATGTCTTCAAAATGAACGTCGCCAGCCTGGAAGTAATTCCTGTCAACACCATTCTCAGCCAGGAAGTAGAGTCCGTCAGTACCAGACTTGCCAGCTGCTTTAGCCTCCTCTGTCGTAGCAAACACGCCAAGGGTCTTATAGCCATAGAAAGCGTTGGCAACCTGGTCTACTTGTGTGCGGATGGTAGCACCATAAAGTTCGTTGTCTACATACTGTGCGCCATCAGGCAGTTCTGTGATTTTATTCTTATAGTGGCCTACGCTGGCTCCCACCTGCCACTGCCAGTCCTTGGCAGAGATGACTTTAGCGGTGAGATTCACATCAAAGCCCTGGTTCTCGAGTTTTCCACCATTAGACCAGTTTTGACTAAGTCCGGAAAGGAATCCGAGAATCTGACGGGTCAGCAGATTGTTAGTGTTGGAACGGAAGTAATTGAAACCAACATGAATACGGTTGTCGAGGAAGCCGGCCTCAAGTCCGAGGTTTAAGCGTTTGGTGGTCTCCCACTGCACGCTATTGTTACCAATACCTTCGAAAGCCAGACTAGATACCGACTTTAGGAACTGTGCTGCACGGAAGAAACTGCGAGAGGCATAGTAGTCGATATCGTCATTACCCGTCATGTCGAAGCCAGCCGAAAGACGCAGGTAATCGACACCCTTGATGCCAGCCATCCATGGTTCGTTGGAGATAACCCACGAAGCCTGCAGACCCGGGAATATAGCCCAAGGAGCCTTGAGCAGCTTGATGTCACCAGACTCACTACCGAAACGTGATGAACCGTCGACGGTCAAGTTTGCCTGCAGGTAGTAGCGGCTCATATAGTTGTACTCAGCCTGCAGATACCAAGAAAGCGAATTCCAATTCTCACTGATACCATTGACGCTTCTGTCGTTAGAGGTAGGCTGAGGCGTCTTATCACTACCCGTGTTATAGCTCAACTGCGAATTGCTGGTGAAACTCTCCCAATTAATACGTGCGCCCGCAAAGGCGTGGATGAAATGCGAATCAAAACGACGGTTCCAGTCAATGCGGGTATCACTCTGCACAGAGTTCTGCTTCGAAGCCAACGAACGGACTTCATTCTCACGGAAAATACCCAAGTTGGCAACATAATAGTCAGGTGTACCGTTGACCGGGATATAGAATACCTCCTTGGTATTGACCAGGTTATAGCTGAAGTGCTCGCTCACGAAGAGGTGCGAGTTGATCTCGTACTTCGGCGTAATGGTCAAGTTCAGCATGGAGTTCTCGAATCGGTTCTTCACTTCACCCTCACCATATTCATTAATAGCAGCAGGGTTACCTAACTTCCAGTTATAGTTAGGATAGTTAATCAAGGCTTCTGACAGATACGACTCCTTTTCCGTCGTAGTGGCTATCGGAGAAGCGACCCTTACCCGTCTCGTCGTGACCATAGCTGTATGCGCTCATGAACGGACTCTTTACATAAGCGAGGAATGCCGGCGACGTCGGAGTTCCCTCGTCGTAGCTTGCGGGGGCACCGTCGTTACGGATGTCACGGGTTTGGTTTGCAAACGAGGCATCAAAACGCACCGACAGGTCACGCATGAGCGTAATGTCGGTATTGAAGCGAATGTTCAGGCGGTCCATATCATTGTACTTGAGTGCACTCTGTGCTGATGTATAACCTACAGACAGGTTATAGTTAGCCACGGCGTCACCACCCTCGACATTGATGCCGTAGTTTTGCGTCATCGCCGTATGATAGACATAGTCAGACCAATCAGTATTCTGGTGATACTGGTCGTAATAGTAATAGTCGCGGTCCTCAATGAGGAACTTGAACTTACGGTTGGTGGTATTGGTGGACTTCAGCATCTCCGAGGCATAGCTACGGTACTGGTTAGCGTCCATAACCGAGATGAGCTTCGGCTCAAGGACAACACCAGCCGAGACATTGGCCGTGATACGTGTAGCCATCGACTTACTGCGGCGTGTCTGAACCAGAATAACGCCATTCGAGCCTTTGGAGCCATAGAGAGCGGTACCATTGCGCATCACCGTCACCTTTTCAATGTCTGCGGGGTTCAGGTTCGAAAGGATGTCATTATAGAATCCGTCGTGGAGCAGAGTACGTGAGTACTGCTGGTCGACAATGACACCGTCAATGACAATCAGGGGCTGTGCGTTGACATTGAGCGAGTTCAGACCCTGTATGAACAAGGTGCTTCCTACACCCGGGGTTCCGTTACGCGAGATGGAGCGCACCTGTCCACCCAACTGCTTCTGCACTTCGTCCTTAATGTTGATGGCATTGGTGTACTTGAAGTCGGTGGCCTCATACAAATTGATAACGTTTGTCTGCGCCCCATACTCAGCAGCGAACGTTGAGGGATAAAGTATCACCTGTCGCTGCTGCTCGCCCTTGACCAAACCCATCCGTACAGGGTTGAAGTCAGGCGTGGAAATATAAAGGGCACTCGAGAATACAGGCACACTCAATTCGTAGGTACCATCGTCATCGGTGAGCACGCTGTAGCCGTCGAAATCGGCGGCCCGGACAATGGCACCTGCAATGGGCTTCTTGGTGGCACCGTCGATGACAAGTCCCTTGACAGAACGTGTCTCATAATTCTTCACGGTTACAGTGCGCTTGGGCTTCAGGAAATCCAGGTTCTCTTCGTCTCCTTCCTCGTCCTGTGCGAACACAGACAAGGGGAAAGCCACCAGCAGCGAAAATCCAAATAAGATATATCGTTTCATAAATCCTTCTTTATTTAGTCATGTGAAACATTAACGTTGCATATACCACACCTTATACGGTCTGTCCTCGTAGACGCCATGGGGAGCCATCAAGATACCCGGACGGCCTGCATAGGGCAAGCCCTCAGGCAGCTCGTCGAGTACCTGCATGGTGCCGTGGGGCACAAGCAGCACACAGTCTATACGCATGGTTCGTGTGTAGGTGTTGTTACGCAGCTGAGAGTTTGAGACACGAGTCTCCACTTTCAGTGTCACTTGCATATTCTCATCGGTGATATCGTATGTACAGATATCAAACTTGTAGTCCTCAGCTAATAGGAGGTAGTCAACGGCATCAGGAGTTGTCTTGAAGTCCTTGACTTTTCCGTCCTCACCCTTGATGGGGTCGTCGCCCTTGCCGGGAACGTTGATGGTGCAACGCATGATGGTCGGTACGCGCGCCTCCGCTACGGCATTGCTGTCGCTGGCCAAAGCCGGAGCCATAACCAGATAGATGTCGTAGCCGATATTGGAGAGGACGTTCGACAGAGTAAACGTTACTGAGTGGTTAAGTGTACCGAAGTTAGGCTGGAACTCTACAAAGCGGTTGTCCCACACCTTGCCGAAATATTTGTTATCGGCACTTACCTGACGGGTGAAAGGTGTCACCGTGTTGACGGAGTCTCCACGGCTGTCTTTCGTCTTACTCATCTCCTTCAAGCTCCTGCCCTCAGCCTCATAGATAAGGAACTTATTAAAGGTCATCAGCTTGTCGATGTTCCACTGCGAGGCCTTATACACCTCACCGTTACTGCACTTCACAATGTCGCGCTCGTCCTGACTGAGCACGCCATAAGGTTTGTCCTTAGGTCTATTGTACTGATAGTACTCAAACGGAGCCCCCCAGCGTGCCTGGCGCATGGTAGCACTCCTGATGCTGCTCACAGACAAGGCAGAGTCGTTCAGGATCTTGTCAGGATTGAAAGTGCGGCTGAACGTGGTACCGTTGACAATGGCCAAGCGCGAGCTGGTGTAGACCATGGAGTCACGGTCATTAATATTTGCAGGATAGTTGAAATACTGCTCATACTCCTCAATCAGGTTCTTCCAAACGTCGTTGGTAGGCGCAATCATCATATAGGTACTATCCTCCAGGTTCAGCTGACCTAAATAGCTGAACAAGTCGTTGCGCTGCATAAACACAGAGTCAAGATACTGGGTCTTACCATCGACGATACTACCGGCCACACTGCGCTCGGGCAGGAACTCACGGTAGTAGAACTTTGAATTGTACAGGAAGCTGCGCAGACTGTCAAGTTCCGGGTCCTTGGCAATGTACTCAAACACATTCGACAGGAACTGTACCTTGTTCTTCAATGTGTAGAGAACGCCATTGCCGTAGAGTTGGTTCTTGGAAATCATCTCCACGCCGTCGATGTCGTTGCTGTTCAGTACAGCGTACTTGCCGTTCATCAGCAAGATAGAGTCGTGGCTTTCAGTAGAGACTGAGTAGTTGTAGAGGGCAACGTGATTCTGGATGAACTCCTTCAATACGGTGTTGTCGTCTTCCAAAACATTCGCGCTCTTCTGCGCACGGAACTCATTAATCAGGGCATCAGCCTCCTCCTTGCTGAAATTACTATTAGTAGGAGCAAAGACCGTGAACACCTGACTGCCGTCGAGTGACTTGGAGAAGTCGCAGGCCTCGACGACACTGGCGAAATTGCTCAAGTCAGGATTGCTTTTGATGGCCTGCCACAACGAGCCCTCATGGACACTACCGCTACCCATACTGTCATAATGGTCGTCCCATGTATCGGAGCAGGCAGCGAGGGCTACGGCAACGCCGCAGAACAGCAGACCTCTGTTTATTATATTATATATCTTGTTAATCATAACTCTTAACTTTTAACTATTTACTATTAACTTAGAGGTCGTCTTCCATTTCACCGTCGCCATCGACGCCATAGACGCTCTTAGGCACCATCTCAAAGAAGTCGAGCATAAACTCATTGTCGTTACCCTGCTTACCGTCGGAAGCCACACGGAACCGCAGGTAGTGGTCTTTGGTGGCATCGATATAGGTCTGACAGAGCACACGGCGCATCATGTGGGAGATACCCCACGAATAGTTCTTCTGCGAACCATTGTTACCAATGTTATAGCAGGAACGCGGACCACGGTAGGCGTTCAGGTTCTTCAGCAGTTTCTGCTCCTCAGCCAGGTCTTCCTTGGCCGTCTTCTTATATTCCGTAAGCTGGGGATCTTCCGTGAAACGGTCACCGAGATACATCTCGCTGGTCAGAATCTGCGTCATGTCCAAGGGGATACCCTGAGGCACACCGTCGAAATACACCTGCATCACACCACGGGTCTCCAGCGGGGCAAAGCCCAGACGGAGCTGCCACTCACCACTATAGGGTACGGGCGGGATACGGAAGGTGAAGTCATAGTCGCCGAAGAGGTTCCACTCATCACCCTGCCACGACCAGAATTCCCAGTGAGGACGGCGGTAGACAAAGGTACAATTGGAGTTGAAGTTCACGCCGTCGAGATAACCCAAGGGGAAGTAGTGGTTCTTACCGTTCTTAGGTTCCGGAGAGTCATCGGCAGGCGACTCATAACCGTCGTCAGCACGATAGTTACCCTTCAGGCGCATGTCGTTGGTCATCAGTTCGGGGAACACCGTCGAGAAGTCCATGCGGATACGCATATTCTGCACGCGATCGCGAACATCCTTGCTGAACACCACCAAATCGTCAACGTAGAAATAGTGACCGTTGAGCGCATCGTGTACGGGTTTGGTCTCTACCGTATTGTCAACGCAGGCACCGCGGAACTCGTAGTCCGGAGACTCGTAGCGTCGGTTAACGAAGTGGCGCTCTTTCTTGTCGCCGTCAATACCGATACAGTCGTTTTTGGTGTCCTCACGCTTGTTTCTGCTCAACTGCTCAATCTTCAGCATGGTGTGGGGCAGCAGTGTCTGATACCAGTCAACAGGATTCAACCACTTCGTCTCAAAGCCGAAGGCCTCTTTCATCTCAGGTACAATCAGAGCCGTCAGGTCGCTGGTACCCGGTACGTAACGGGTCATGATATGGTATTGGACGAAACGGCGCAACGGATTGACGCTGTCGGTCAGATTTTCAAACTTATGTCCCTCAGCCGCAACATCGTCGGGATAGACGGGGTCGTAAATCTGACAGGCCAAATCGTAGAGAGCCCGCAGTTGGCCGTTGGCGGTTGAAATGCCATACTCCTGGAACTTTGCCTCGTAGATAGAGTCTGGCTCTACAAACACGGTAAAGCCGTACTTCTTCGTATCAGGCACCCAAGCCACCTCGTTACGCACGTGCGACTTGTAACGGTAGAGCGGGTAGTCACGCTTGTTATAGGTGGGGTCATCGACAAGGAGAATCTGCTCCTTGACGCCTGTTGCCTGCAGGGCACTGTAGAAGATGCTAATCTTCGGGTTGTCGCGCAGGATGTCAGCGATATAGCTGTTCGACTTCTCGATAACCATGTCAATAGGCTGCACGATACCATTCTCCACAGAGTCGTTCTGGTGAACGACGGTGCCATCGGCAAGTGTCTTCTCAAAGTAGATATGAGCAACACCTTCCAGATAAACAACGGCATTGCTGTCGTTATCAACACCCTGTGAAGTGGCTATGTAGCGCCCCAACAGGTTTGCAGTCGCCAGACGGTCCTGGGTCATCTCGAAAGTGGAATACATATTGGCCACTAAGTGTGTACGGGCGATGGTGTCGCAGTCGGCATCTGTCAACTGTTCAAGACTCGAGAGACCACGATCCTTCAGATAATTCTGCACAGCCTCGTTGGAAGGCAGGAAGCAGGTGTACTGTCCGTAAGTGGCCAACAGGTCCATCAGTTGGGCTCGCTCGCAGATAGTCTTGAATTCACTATACTCCGGACGATTGTTCAAGTAGTCGCTCAGCATCTCGCCCGTGAAGGTGTAATAGTTCTCCGCATCGGGCTCGTCAGTGCAACTGGCCATCGGTGCCACGAAGGCAAGGGCAGCCAGGCCCATCAGTGCTATTCGTATATTCTTCTTGATATTCATAATCTTCACTGTTCAAGTTTCGTTGTTATTTCGTTTTCTCATAGCTGGTATTCTCGCCTGTGCCATAGACAGGATTGGGCACCAGATTACGGTTCACCTTCATCTCCTCAATGTTGTAGGGCCAGAAGATGGCATCCATCTTCTTGAAGAAGTTCTGGGCAAACTGGCTATTCACGTCGTCACGCTTCGTAACAGCAGTGATGACTGGGTTGGTATTGCCCTCACGCATACTGTAGCGCACCAGGTCGTACCAGCGCTTACCCTCGAACATCAGTTCGCGCTGACGCTCGCGTTTCACCAGTCCCTCCATCAGGCTCTTCGTGTTATAGTCACTGGCCTTCAGAGTATCCTTGTCAACCAATACAGAGTTACAGATGGCACGCTTGTTGATAGCGTTCACCAGCGCAAAGGCTTTCGCCAGCTTCGGTTTGTTAGCAGCTATTATAGCCGAGTCGCTGCCTTCCTGCATCTGCTGGCAGAGAGCTTCAGCCTCAAGCAGCATGATATCCGGCAAACGGTAGATAATCCACTTGCTGCCGTTATTGTCGGAAGCTAAAGCAGAGCCGTAAGAAGCCGTCATCGGTGTGACACTGCTATTGATGGTGAGTGATCTTACGACATATTTGGAGATGGCCTCCTCATCAACACTGGCATTCAAAAACAGGCGGGTGTCATTATAGTTCGACTTGTCCTTTGTTTCGAAAGCAAGTGTTCCCGACGGCTCCTTGATGTCTCCCAACAACGTAGAAGAAATCGTCAGGAGTCCCTTGCGGGAATTGTTGTTGCCATACAAAGAACTGATAGCCGAATTGGACTTCGTACCACTACTCTGGGGTTCGTCGTCAAAGCTCAATTCAAAGATAGTCTCCTTGCTTGAGCCGTCAAGGAAGATTTCCGCATAGGACTCACCGAAGTCATTTTTATCTGCCTTGTCGTACACAAGGGGATAGCCGTTCAGACGGGCTTCGATCGTTGCCTGATTGGAGTTGTTCTGACCCATTCTGCCTCCCCTACGGTTCCGCAGTTCCTCCTCATACAGTTTTTTGGAACTGATTACCATGTCGGCATACTTGATGCAGTTGTCGTAGTCCTTCTTCCAGAGGTACATCTCCGACAGCATGGCATAGATGGCATCCTTTGTGATGCGACCAGTCTGGAAACGGGGCTTATCCTCGGGATAGCGGTTCACGGCATCGTCCTTCACCTTCTCAAGGTCTTCAATCAGGCGTCCGAGCACAGTCTCGAAGGGTGTGGCGGGCACATCCATCTTCTGGTCGTCATCGGTAAAGGCTTCCTCGGAATAAGGCACGTCGCGGAACGTGCGGATGAGGTAGAAATAGCAGAGGTCGCGCAGTGCCGAAACCTCGGCGATGGTAGCCTTCAGGTCACCCTCGGTATAGCTCGGGTCTATCTCGGCCACGCCTGGCGCATACTTCAACACGGTGTTGCACCGGTTGATGACATCGTAGAACAAATCATACGTCGTATATTTGTTATTCGCCGTCAGGTTCTCCTTCAGGATGTTGTACAGGTCGACATCGTTATTGATGTTCTCTCCTGATTGCATATTGTCGCTTCTAGCCTCACCCCAGATAATCATGCGCTTGATGACATCCTCAGCCTGCAAGGCAGAATAGCAGCCTGTGACGATATTGTCGACATCGGTCTTCTCACCCCAGAAGTCCTCCAGGATGATTTGGTCCGTGGGCTTGATTTCCATGAAATCGGCGCAGGATGTCATCCCGCAAGCCATGCAGACTGCACCTATTATATTATAATATGTCTTTCTCATAATCTTCATTTTTCAATCTACATTTATCATTCAGTTAGAAACCAATATCAATGGTGAATGTGTACTGGCGCGAACGCGGTGTCGGGTTGTTGTCCGTTGCAGGTTCCTCACCGCCGAAAGCAATTTCCGGGTCCACACCCGTGTACTTGGTCAGTACGAACGGGTTGTTGACACTGGCATGGAACGACAAGCGGTTCAAGCCAATCCAAGTCAGATACTTCTTCCTGATAGAGTACGACAACTGTGCATAGTTCATACGCAGATATGAACCATCCTCAACGAAGCGGTCGCTAATCAGCGTGTTATAGTTGCTGGTCGAGCCGAACATGGCACGCGGGATAGACGTTACGTCACCCTCCTTGCGCCAGCGGTAGTTCACGGCCTGGCTCTGGTTGTCGTTATTGACCATGGCCTCTGCGTTCAGACGGGCCTTGTTGATAATCTTATAACCCGTACGATAGGTGAACTGGGTAGTAAAGCGCAAGTCGCCATAGTTAATCGAGAAACCAAAACCACCAGTCAGTGCAGGTAATGACGAACCCAGGTAGACAATGTCAAGAGCATTAATCTGACCGTCATGGTTCACATCCTCGTAGATGGCGTCACCACCGTTGAAGCCCGGGAAGCTCTGGTCATGACCCGTACCGTCGATACGGTAGTCGTACTTCATGCGAATAGGCTGGTCGTTGGCATCGAGGATAATCTGTCCCTCTGCATTGGTAGCCACCGGGGCGGTCTTGCCCTCGGCCTTGAACTGCTCCCAATAGTCGTAGATTTCCTGCTTACTCATACCGGCAACAGCATTCTTGAACGTGCTGTAGTTATACTGGTAGACGCCAAGGCACTTGAAGCCATAGACGGCGCCGAACGGGTTGTTCAGCTGTACACGCTTCAGGGTCTCACCGTTCGCATAGCCGTAGATGGAGTTCTTCTGGTTCAGGATATACTCGTCGAGTTCGAGAATCTCGTTGCGGTTGTTACCGAAGTTGACGTTCACGTCCATCGAGAACTTACCCTTCTGAATGATACGGTTAGAGTTGATATGGAACTCCCAACCGACGTTACGCATCTTACCGTTGTTATGATAAGGCACCGTCTTGAAGCCGGCGTTCGAGGGGATACGGAAGTTTTGCATCAGCATGTCCTTTCTGGTACGGCTGTAAGCCTCAACACTCATGTTCAGACGGTTGTCGAAGAAGGCGAGGTCTACACCGATATTGAACTCGTCCTGCAACTCCCACTTCAGGTCGGTCAGACGGATATTATCGGGCTTCATGGACGACTGTTCAATATAGGGGTCAGCCTTCACATACTTGGAAGTATAGAGGTAGTTCGACCCAGGCTCGTTACCAGTACGTCCCCAACCCGGACGGATGGCAAACATTGAGAGATAGGGCTTCAGTTTCTGCATCCAAGGCTCATCACTGACAATCCACTTCAGCGAGACTGCGGGGAAATAGCCCCAACGGCTGCCAGGACCGAACTTGGTCGTTCCACTGACGTTCAGCGTTGTCAGGAACACGTAGCGTCCCTTATAAGAATAGTTACCCTGGAAGGCATAGCGCATCGAGCGCCACTGGTTGAAGGGAGAGCTCATGCTGTTGATAATACCTCCGGCCCAAGGACTCTCGATAGTTTGGTCCGTAGAAGGCAGACCATAGACAGAAGTCGACTGGCTGCTGGATGTTCCGGAATTCAGCTCGAAGCGTCCCATCAGCATCAGCGAATGGTCCTTGTTTGTAAAGGCCGGCGTCAGCACCAGTCGATGCTGGGTGTTGAACGTCACGCTCTTTGACGAACTCGTCGACGAGGTGTTCACACCTGAATCATCATACTGAAGACTCTTCAGCTCCCAAGGATAGAAGGAGTCGTTGTAGCCATTGCTGATATTCATATTGACAGAGCCGCGATACTCCAAGCGCCAGTGGTCATCGTCAAGTCCCAACAGGTTATAATTGATGACCAGCTCCGGGTTCATGTCATAGTTGCGCTGCTGGTTCTTGGCCAGGTGAGCCGAGGCCACCGGGTTGACCATACCCTTCTGATCGCCGTCGAACACCGATGAACCGGCATACGGTCCGCTCTGAATCATGTTATAGTACTTGTCCGTGTTCTCACCCGTGACAGGGTCTTTCTCATAGATGCTCATGTTAGGCATCTTACGGCGGGCGATGTCCAACAGACCGTCAGAGTTGCGGTCATTCTTGGTGTAGGTCATCGAGAAGTTGGTCTGTACACGGATTCGCTCGGAAACGTTATAGTCAAGGGCGACACGGGTTGACAGACGGTTCAACACCTGCTCAATCATCGTACCCGTCTCATGGTCGTAACCACCAGCGATACGGAACGTGGCCTTCTCACCACCACCGGCGATAGTCACGTAGTGGTTCTGGCGGAGACCTGTCTGTGTGACGGCGTCGCGCCAGTCGGTATTGTCGCGGTACTGACGCCACTCCGAGAAGCCGCCCGTCTCGTCCAGATAGTTGATTTCCGGGATGCGGTTCTGGCTGGCAGCATTGTCATCCTGACGGGGATTGAAGTAAGCCTCCTTCAGCATCATCGTGTAGTCGTCACCGTTCAGCAGGTCGTAGCCCTTCGGCTGTTGGGTGGCAGTGAGTTTCAGCGAGTAAGTCACACGGGGCTTACCGCGCACACCACGCTTGGTGGTCAGTTCGATGACGCCGTTACCACCCTGCGAACCGTAGATGGCCGTGGCGGCAGCGTCTTTCTTCACCGTGATTGAGGCGATGTCCTCAGGGTTGATGTTCAGCAGTTCAGCGAACTTCTCGTTATTGGCACCAGCCAGGTCGAAGTTGCTCATATCCACATTGCGGATGTTACCGTCAATCACAATCAGCGGGTTACCGTCAGTCAGGTTCGACAGTGAACCGGCACCACGCAGACGCATGGTAGAACCGGAACCCAGGTCACCCGAGTTACCGACGATGTCAAGACCTGCGATTCGTCCCTGCAGGGCTTCGTCGACCGAGGTAAAGGACAGTCCTTCGAACTCCTTCATCGACACGGTCTGCGAGGCGTATGAGATTTCGCGCTCGGGGATGGGCAGGCCAGGACCCGTGGCACGCTTCTTCGACTTCACCACAACCTCCTTAATCTGCGTGGCAGATGTCATCTTCAGGTTGTAAGTCGTCTTATTGATAGGCTGGGTCACCGTATTCAGACCCACATAGCTGAAGCGAATCTTATCCTTCGGGTTCTTAATCTTCATGGTGAAGTTACCGTTCAGGTCGGTGATGGCCGAGTTGATGATACGTCCGGTACCGTCAATCTCGCATACCGTGGCTCCCATCAGCGGTCCCATGTCGTCACTCAGCGTACCATGGACCGATGTTATCGTTTGTGCACCGGCTGTCGTTGCTGCCAACAGCATCAGTGTCATCATGATGGTTTTCAGTATTTTCATGCGATAGTCCTCCTCTCTTACAAATTAAGTGATTCTTTCACGACTTGACGCCAGGGTTTCAGGTTCTCGTAGAACAGCGGACCGTCAATCAGGTGAACGACAACGTCGCTGGCCATGAACTGGCGGGTTCCGTCGAACCAGTACTCGCGGCAGAGGTTGTTATAGAGTCCCTCCTGCGTAACGACGTTGCGGGTGTTGCCCACCTCGTCGGTAATAGTCATCTGGGTCTGTGTGCTGATAACCGTCAGCGGGCTGAAACGGCCCGTTGCCACGTTACGCTTCATACTCTCATATTTGTTGTCGCCATCGGCGGCCATGGCCATGCCAACAGCCACGGAGTGGTCCTGGATATGATAGCGGATGAAGTCGGTGACAATACCCTTGACGATGGTCTTCACCTTCTCGCGCTGGGCTTCCTTGTCCTTGTCCGTGCTCAAGCCCTGATACCAGTTCTCGGCCACACAGATGCTGTCCAGGATTTCGTCGTTCTCGTCGCCCATCTCCAGTTCATAGGCCGTAGGCAGAATCTTGTCATTCTGCAACTTTTGGATAGAGGCGTTCGACGGAACGTATGCCGTGTAGTTGTAGTTGTCGAAGAGGCGCATGTTCTTGTTGCGCTCGCCAAGACCAGCCTTGTACTTACCATTCTTACCCAACGTCGGAGACAGCAGGTCGCAGTAGTCGTTCTCCAAAAGCTCAAGGAACGACGTAAACTCCTCATGCTGCTTCAGCGTCATGTAGAACGACATCTCGCTGGGCATCGGCACCATTTCCTCCAACTGGTAGCTCACACCGTTGACCTTGTTATAGGTCTCGGTAACAGGAATGGTCCTGTGGTTGTGCTGTATCTGCCAGCCACCCTCGAAGAGCAACTTGCCGTCAGCACCCTTTGTGGCACGAATCAGGCTGCCGCCCTTGGTCTTGAAGTACTGGTAGCCATCACTCACATAGTCCTCAATCGTCTTGCTCTTGTCGGGAATAACAACAATCATTCCGTCAATCATGCTCTCAAACAAGGGGTTGGTGATGTTCTGGGCCACCGTTCCGGAGTAAGCCTCTGTCTTCGTGATGTTTCCATACGGGTCTACAGTACCCTTATAGCGCTTGACCTGCACTCTCTGGTTCGGTCTCTTGGTCAGGTCATAGAAAAACTCCAGTACGTCGACGTTGTCAACCAGTGTGCTGTCGGTACCGTCCTCGTTCATCACGTACTTGTTTCCAGTGCCGAAGCTCTTCGGGTCCAAGTAGGTCAGCATGGCATCATTTGTAGGAAGCAGCACACCGTACTTGGAGTCCATAGAGAGCAGGTAAGGCTGGAAGTTGAAAGCCGTGAAGTCGCTGGCATTCTCAGCACCCGTCAGAGCCCAGTAGATGACACTCATCGACTTCTTATGAGCCGTGGCGGGGAAGAGCACCGACTGGAACTCTGCTGGCGGGAACACCTTGTTCACCATGTAGACCACACCGTTACAAGCCATGAAGCAGGAGTCGATGTCGGCCATCGTGATGCCGAGAGGCTCCTTGGCATCGTTCAGAACGTGCTCGAACTTGGTCGGCACCGTCTCCGAGAACGTCGACAGCATGTTCACGTTAATCAGCGTGGCCAGGGTGTTATTGGGAAGCGAGTCGATGACGCCGTACTCGTTCTTGAGTTCCAGACCGCCCGTATTCCACCACTCCTCCAGAGCCTTGTTCGTAGGAACGATCATGGCACCGGCGTCGTTGTGGACATCGTTACGCTGGTTGGCGTCAATATACTGGTTCCAGCCCGGGTCGAAGCGCAGCAACGACTCAGTGACGGGGTTACCATTGTCGTAGTGGTCGTTCACTTCAACTGAATTGCTGTTCACATTATAGGCGCGCTGGCTGAAGTAGCGCAGCACGAAGACAGAGTCCTCGTTATTATAGATACGGTTGTATTCTCTTGTTCCTGTAGGATAATAATATGGAGCCGAGAACTGGTCAAGCAGCTCACCCCACTTCGACATGCTCGCATGCTGGTGGATGACCTCGGCCATGTTGGGACTCGACTCAATGACGCCCGACACCTTCTGGATGTAACCATTCTTACAGGTGATGTCACGCTCAATCACTTTCTTACCGTTCACCCACGCATCTGCAATGTTGTCGGAACCATGGTTCGACAAGATAGCCAAGTCTTCGTTGCTAATCTTGTTGTACTCCATGTAAGCCGGCAGGAAGTGAATCATCGGCGCCGTGGTGGCATCCTTGAAAAGGGGAATGCCTTTACCACCCTGCTTCAAAGCAGCCCAGGCTGGCGTGTTCGGCATGGCCGACGGCTTCATGATATAGACCGAGTCATAGAGACTCAGTGCCGTCTCACGACGCATGGTACGTCCCAATTCGGGAGCGCCGGCGTCACCTTCCGACTTGGCATTCGACATCAACTCAATCAGGTAGGCATTGTTCACCATCGAGTTGTTCAGCAAAAGCCGTTTCTGGGCGGCTGACAGCTGCTGATAGTTACGAACGCCCCAGGAGTTGTTCTTGAACCATTCCGCGTAAGCTGCATCATCGGCAGCAAACAGAGTTTTCGAACCCGTGTGGCTAAGCACATCTTTCTGGCCCAACTCGTCGATAAGCTTGAGCATGACCGTGTAGTTTCCATCCTCCTCCAACCGTTCATAGATTGAGTTGCCCAGCCACGAAGGCTGTCCGGTCAGTAGAATGTCGTCGTCCTTACACGAGGTCAACGCCCAGACACTCATCAGCAAGCCGCAGGTGACCACAGCCACTCGTCGTCCTTGTCTTACGATTTGTCCTTTTTTCATACTTTTAGTTAGATTTTTAATATTATTATTTTTTTATATATTGTTTTCTGGTTGTTTCTTCTT
>Ga0265298_10005798_pt1 | contig 15379 bp, 12 predicted proteins | sample AusTroGonzalo_MG_3_FD_193486 | JGI IMG/M metagenome (GOLD analysis project Ga0265298, IMG submission 193486) | Bovine rumen microbial communities from tropical cattle in Woodstock, Queensland, Australia - Gonzalo_01 | ecosystem: Host-associated > Mammals > Digestive system > Stomach > Rumen ... | reverse complement strand
CTTTGATGTACTCTTTTATAGTATCGCGTTTCAATGCATTCATGATGTTCTCTTTATTCTTCGTCACATAGTCTTCAACAGTACCATGCTTCAGGCCAATCTTATCTAAAAGAACTTCATGTTCATAATCAATTTTCCTTTGCCGTTCTTCTTCTTCCAGTTCCTTACTGAGCCAAGACTTTTGATTATTAATCTTTCTTTGCTCAGCCTGCCATGCGGCATTCTCCGCCGCCAGGCGGTCCCGTTCGGCCTGCTGGCGCGCGTCTTCCTCCGCCCGGTCCGCAAGCATTTCCTGTTCGTGGTCTTTATAATACTGGGCGCCTCTCAGGATATCCTCCTTCGTCGTCACCATCCCCGGCTCTACCCTGTCCCCGTTTTCATCAACTAAATTCTCCCCGGTTTCCGTCTGGGTCGGGATGTTGTACGAACCGTCTTCATTGCGGGTATAGCGAAGTGTTTCACCCGTAGGCGTTGTTAAATACATACTGCCATCGTCATCCATGCTTACATTATCCAGAGCCTCTGCCGAAGGCACATCGTCTGCCGCGGGTTCGTTCTGGGCATCATCCGATGGTTCAGGCTCGTCTTGGGATTCTGTCACATCACCCTGATCATCGCCGGTGTCGGCATAATTATCTCCGGCATCGTCTTGCTCATCCCCGGCACTGTCATCTGCAGTTGTATCCTCATAATCATCCCTCTCTTCTTCACGATCTTCGCCGGACTCATCCTGCTCATCGTCATCATCATCATTGTAGCTGTTGCGATCATCGTCATCGTCATCGTTGTAATCGTCGCGATTATCGTCATCGTCATCATCGTTGTAGCTGTTGCGATCATCATCATCGTCATCATTATTGTAATCGTCGCGATTATCTTCGTTTTCTTCATTGGGCTCGTCTTCGTAATCGTCACTGGGTTCATCTTCGTAATCGTCACGAGACTCATCCTCATAATCGTCGTTGCGATCATCTTCGTTTTCTTCATTGGGCTCGTCTTCGTAATCGTCACTGGGCTCGTCTTCGTAATCGTCACTGGGCTCGTCTTCGTAATCATCACGAGGCTCGTCTTCATAATCGTCACTGGGTTCGTCCTCGTAATCTTCGCGGGGTTCGTCTTCGTAATCGTCACGGGGCTCGTCCTCGTAATCTTCGCGGGGTTCGTCTTCGTAATCGTCACGGGGCTCGTCCTCGTAATCTTCATGAGGTTCGTCTTCGTAATCGTCACGGGGCTCGTCTTCGTAATCGTCACGGGGCTCGTCTTCGTAATCACGATTGGAGTCTTCGTAATCACTACCGGAATCATCGTAATCGCTGCCGGAATCATCGTAATCACTACCGGAATCATCGTAATCGCTGCCGGAATCATCATAATCACGATCAGAATCATCGCCACCTCCGCCCGAGTCACCGTCCTTATCAGGAGTACGACGACCGGACCTACGCGGTTGACTGCGATCTTCGTAATAGTCGGCATTCGGATCGTAATCACCGTAATTATAGCCGGCACCGCCTGCACCACCGGCTGCGCCACTGCCTGCAGCACCACCGGCTGCACCTGCGGCACCGCCTGCCGCGCCACCTGCCGCTGCACCGGCAGCACCACCTAACATGGCTCCCCCCAGGCCAGTTCCCACTGCCGCAGCAGCCTTACCGGCATCCGAGTCAGGCAGATTGTCACGGTCATATGCATCATCATCTCTGTTGCTGTCCCAGGTGTTATCCTTACCTCCACCAGGTACTGCTTTTCTCTCAGTATCTTTCCTTGACTCAGCACTCTGCTTCTGATTTTGGTTCTTTTGCCCGGTGTCCTTCTTCGTTTTCTCCGAATCTTTATCTGTCTTTTTTTCTCCACTCGGAGTTACTCCAATAGAACGGGTTTTTGTTGCGTTTATAGAATACACCCAAGTTCGCTTTTTTCCTTCGTACGAAAAAGTAATAGAATGAGTTCCAGAAACGTGTACCTTCCCGTCGGCTCCTTTATTAGCTCTTAGACTTACAGTAATATATTGTCCATGTTTGTCGGTATAAGATCCATGTGCAGTACCAGCCTGCGCATTGTAGGTTAATGGAATGGGCTCACCCCAAAAATATACACACAATGTATTTCCTTGAAGAATGAGCTGTGCGCTACCACTCCCGTGAGAGCGCCCACCATCACTTTCGTGATAATAATGATAATCACCGCTGATTTCCTCCGGTTTTGGTACCGCTGCCTCCACCCCCGTGCAGGAGAACGCAAAAAGGGACAGTACGACCCACAGCACAGAAAAGATAATCATACCAATCGATCTTATCCGTGGCCAAAACTTCTTTTCCTTTTCCGTATATAAATTGCTTGTCATCATACTATCCCCCTAAATCGTTTCACCCTTCTTAACAGGTATCTTAGGCTATGATCGTTATGCACACGACTGATTATTTACAAGTCTTCGTATATAGGCTCGGACAACGTTCACACTTTTGTCCCGCAATTCCCGCAGAACATGTTGCCTTTTTATTCCAGTATGGTTATCTTGCCCGTCTTTATCGTTCTTCCCTTCAGCTCCGAACTCCACTTGCCTTCAAAATGAACCTTAAAGCTGCCATCTCCAGTAAAGTTATAGTCTATGTAGAGTTTGGCAATATCTACCTTATAATCAATAATCAGGATCGGCTCCTTGCCTTTCGTATTGACTTTCATAGTACAGTCGACGTCACTCACTTCGGCTCTGGATTTTTTGGGGTCTTTGGAGCGCTCTTCTTTAAATTTTCTATGTCCCTTCCATATTTTTTGTTTAGCGTCATAAATGAGGGGTACATTGGGACCCGACCCTATATTATCCCCATTTGCCTGACATATGTTCAGGCCCCACCGGCCATCCTTGCCTAAGGAAAGCCGGAATCCTACTTTATTGTTAACCGTATAGCTTTTCTTTCCCCGCGTCATGGTCGCCTTGCCATTATAAATACCTTCTTTAAGCAGCTCTAGCGTGGCCTTAAGCGCAACCTTTTGTTTGGTGGGCTGGGTGGATGTTACCAGAGCCAGATAAAGATATTTTTTCTTTATCTGCTCCGTAAAATTAGTGATAACACTTTTGTCGCTTGAGTCTACACTCTTGTTGCCTCCGGTTTGGAATCTGATAACCTGCACCCGGCACCCCGGGGCCGACAGACTCAGCTGACAACCGTCCGGAAAATCTTTGGTCAGATTTACGGCATTGTCTCCATCACCATCCTGCGTCACCAGCGCAACTATATGTCCCCCGTAGCCCTCTATCTCAAAGGTCGGACTGGTAAACTCAATAGGCTCTTTGCCTATTTCGCCCTTGGCGAGCTTTTCTTTGGTTTCTTTATCCAACTCAATCCGGATTGCACTTAAATAAGTGGCGTTATTTTCCTGAAAAGCAAGGGACTTCTGCGAAAGTTTATAGTAACTACCCGGAGGATGGGGTCCAAATCCTTTAGCCACCTCAAGATAGAATTTTGCCGCAAAACTGGCGTCATCCGGGGCAAGCAACTTCATAAACTTTTTCAGCTGGTAATAATCTGAGCTCCAGTGCTCGTAGCAGGTTTTTATCCACTCATCGCCCAACAGCTTTTTGCTCATAAAACGGATTAACAGACTCCGAGCGTAGCCATCTTGAGGAGTATTATTTTTAGGGATCGGGCCCTGCCACAGTCGCCAAAACTGAGCCTGTTCGTTATCACTGTATTTACCGGGATTAACCACCCTTTCAAAATACGTAGCCGTCGCTTCATCAAACCAGCCGTTGTTCTTGGTATCCAGCGCGGCGTCCACTGTGCCGATGAAGCTCTGCTGTATCGCGTGGAAAAACTCGTGGTACATTGTGGTCTTCGTCTTCTTTCTATTTTCGCCTTCATATCTCTCGTTATAATTCGCGCCGAATGCACTGGATTCCTTGAGCTCCATATTGCCACTCGCGTTATTCCAGCCGCCTTCATCCTTGCAACGGCTAATATAAACATCGATGGGCGTATAGGTATCCACGTGCTTTTCGTAGCCATGCGTCTTGAAATAATTATAGGCTTCCTCCAAATCGTTTAGCATTGCCTTGGCATCTTCCGGTTTTACAAGCGTGGGCTTTTTATCTCTCAGAAGGTCAATCACTGAAACCGCGTTCCCGACAAAGGGTATGGACTTGACAGCCTCTTTCCCCCAACCTTGCCCCAAATTGTAGTTGTACCACAGGCGGAAATGGCCTTTTTCATAATTGAAGCCCTCCCCTTCATTATACCAGCCCTCTTTAAAGAACCATCCCATATATTCCGTAAACCCACCTACATCCGGACTCTTTTTCTCTACCGTTTCTGCAGATGTTTTAAATTTATGCCGGCTTCGGCCGGAGGCAGCCGGATCAATGACAGCTATAGCTTTGCCATCTTTTATCGTAGCATCAAAATATTCATAAAACCGCGCTGTTTTGCCGCCCGCCAAAGCGTAATCCCGCCCAATGCCGAGTTTGATATACAGACCGTTACCGGTAGTCGGTTTAAAGCCCTTGGGGACCGGTAGCGATACCGTGACCTTACCCTTGCAGCTCGGATCGATTTTCATAACATACAGGTCGCCAATCAGTCCGTTGGCTGCCTCTTCTTCGCTGCCTTTTATTGTCGTCATCGTGGCTGCGCCGTTACTCAGGTTCGTCTGTTTAAAATCCAACGTAATGTCGTTCAGCGCCAGCGTGCCGTTTTCCAGTTTGGCCGTAGGACGGAAAAAGTCCAGCAAGAAGCCGGGCTTCCAGAATCCGGTAATGCCAATCACTAATAAAATCACGGCTGCGGCAGCAGCCATCAGCATCTTTCGGGATTCCTGCAACAGTGATAATACGTTGCGACCCTTCTGTTGGGCCTGTACCGATTCCCGGCCCTGCGGCTGCGCCCAATCTTGTTGTTGAGATTGCTCTTGCGGATGCGCCCAATCTTGTTGTTGGGAATATTCCCGGCCTTGCGGCTGATACGACGGTTGGTATTGCGTTGCTGACGCCTCCGGCGCAGCAGGAGCATATTCCGCCCCCTGCTGCAGATTCCGCCCGCAATTACTGCAGAACACCGCACCGGGTCTCAGAGGTTCCCCGCATTCGGGGCAGACGGAAGGCACCGGAGCCGCTGCCGCATTCAGTTTGGCGCCGCACTCTTTGCAAAACGCGGCGCCTTGCTTTACCGCAGCACCGCATTCGGGGCAAAAAGATTGCATCGGGACTGCTTCACCGCCCAGTCTGGCGCCGCACTCCGCACAAAATTCTGCTTCAGGAAGGTTCAGGCTGCCGCACCTGGCACAGGTAGTCCCAACCGGATGGCGCTCTATACGCGCGCCGCAGTTACCGCAAAACTCTGAGCGTTCTATGATTTCCTGTCCACAATTCGGGCAATGCATACAATCCTCCTGCAATCAGCTTAATCCACACTCTCAGCCAATCCAAGCAATCAGTCTATTCCATACTTTCAGCTTTATCCGCGCTTTTAACTTATCACACCTTCACCTTAATCCACGCCTTCGTAAATGGTGGGCGCCTCACGCACGGACTTATCGTATACGGTATCGTCATACGTGGCCGTAACATTATGAGACACGGAAGCATTCAAATCCTCGTACCCGAACCAGTTGCGCTCCGCATCCCAGAACAGACGATACCGGGTAGGATTGTTAGTTCGTTCCGTAGTGTCAAAACTCAGCTCTAAATCGCCATCCTCACGCACAAACATCTCGGGCAGGGGCAGCGGACTCCAGTAATTTATGCTGTCCACATACATTTCCAGCTTTGCGGCAAAGGTATCGTACCCATACAGCACCAGACGCCCATGCGCGTCCATGGCGAAGAACACGCGGCCGGTATTGTTATCGTGGAAAACCTTGAATCCATACCCAAACGTGTTCTTTGGGCTGTAGCCATTCGCGACCCGTACATACTTTCCGCCACCCGGGTCGCGCCACCAGATGATAAGGTGGTAGCGTTTGTCATCCTTGGCGTTCGCCAGGTTTCGAAAACGAATTTTGACATCACCCATCTGGGTTTGATATTCCTTTTCCCATTTTTCATTGGCTTTCAGTTCCAGCACGCCCGTATCGGCCACTTCCACAAAATCTCCTGCTTCGGCTTGAGTTGTCCCACCCAGCAACATACCCACGGCCACCAAAACAGTCAACATCAAACCCAAAAAATGCTTTTTCATATTCGCGCCTCCTTGTTTTCCTTATGCTTAAAATACTGTGCTTCCCTGATTGAACAACATTCTTTTCTTCCTTACTTTTATATGTTATTTAATTATACCATATTCTCTAACAAAACGCATCGGCGGTTCAGCAAATTAAACTGCCCGGAACAGAAAAAAACCTGATGCGTATTAAACGCATCAGGTCGCTGTTGGGTAACACCCTGCACAATTTGACTGATAATTTATCTTGCGCCCTCGTTGAGGAAGGTTCTAACCTTTTCACGGAATCTTTTGTAATAGGGCCGCTCCATGAGCATGGCATGACCCGCCCCTTCTATGATCACCAATCTGGAATCCGTATTGCTCAGTGTTTTATATGCCTCTTCACACAGAGCCGTGGATACATAGGGATCGTTGGAGCCGGCGATGACAAGCGTCGGGGCCTTGATTTCCGCGGTGGGGATCAGCCTTGCGTCCCGGCTTACCAGTAAATCCCTCCGGCCGCCGTTGGGGCTGGAAGTTTTGTCATTGCGCCAGGCGTTGGAAAGATAGGTGTCCGCCACGGGTTTTTCCACAATGTTGAAATCAATGCCGCCGTCCGGAAGTGTCTGGAAATCCTCCGCCGCATGCGTCCATGTATTCGTATGGAAGGGCTCATCCACCCTGTACTCCCCAAGCCCTGCCACAATCGGTGCGTAGAGAACAAGCCTGCGTACCATCCCGGGATGCCGCGCCGCAAAACGCCCGCTGGTCACGGTTCCCCAGCTCCATCCCAGCACATCCACGGCGGAAATCTGATTGCGTTTCAATATACACTGCACAGCCGACGCGATATCTTCCGCCGCGTAGTCGGAATCCGGCCGGAAGCCGTCCCTTACACTGCCGGAATTGCCAAACCCCGCAATGTCCAGCAACCAGACTTCAAACCCGTGCCTGGCAAAATAGCGCGCCAGACTGTAATCCTTATAATCCACATCGAACTCATGGGAGGAATAGGTTACCCCGTGCACGAACAGGACAGGCTGTTTCTTCTTGCCGTCCTTCACGATGTAACGTTCCAGATGCAACGGCACATGATTCCGCTCTAACGGAACAACCTCCCTGAAGATTTCCGCTGCCAGCGTTGTGGATACACACAAAAGTTGCAGCAGCAGACAAATGGAAAAACAAAATACGGCGAATGCTTTCTTACTTAAACGAATCCGTCCTGCGATATTGATTCCCGCTCTTTTTGCCATAGCGTTACCGTCCTTAATCATGGTTGTAAATGCTTATCGTGTCCCCTTCGCAAACCTTTCACGCTTTCAGTTTTCCGCCGCACTGCCGGCAGAAATTATCTCCCGGTTTCACCGGACTGCCGCAATGCCTGCAAAACTTCGGGGCATCAGCCGCCGGCCCCATCGTTCCCGTAACAGGAGACTGGTTCACAGCCGCCGGCCCCATCACCTGCCGGAAGACCCTGCCGCTCCCCTGCCCGCCCTTCGGCTCCTGGCCGGGACGTGTAAAATAAAATCCCATAACAGCGTCATTCATCAGCATCCGCAGATAAATTTCGTCGTCCCAGAAACGGGGAAAGGCAAACCCCCCGTAATTGTCAAAGTCACGGGCGTGTTCCGGAATGAGGATGATCTCATTTTTGTTAAATTCGTAAAACCCCACATGGAACTTCACCGGCCCGTAAGGCATGAGGCTGCCAAACCGTCCCTGCATCACGTCGTCCGTCACCACAAAAGACAAGTCCTTGCCGCTCACCCACCGGCCCTGCAGCAATGGCAGCCATTCCGCATCCGCCAATACTATTGTGTCAGGAATCGTAAACATGATCATGCCTCCAAACCGGAAGTTGTCGCCGGAATAATTTATTTAATCAACTCTACGTTATAACGTATTATTCCTTTTCTTTTTCCATGCCCCAGGCGTATACGCCGTCAAGGCTTGGCAGGACGTGCGGATCAAAATCCGGGTCAAAGCCTTCGCCGCGCTGTTTTTCGTAGTCGTCCAGCGCGATCTTCGCAAAGGGGAACAGGCGGGCGATGGCGTACAAGTTGGTGGCTGCCAGGAACGCCATGAACAGGTCTGCCAGGTTCCACACCAGCGGCAACGACGCAATGCTCCCGAACATGGTCATGGCTACCACGGCCGCCCGGAACACGTACAGCGCCGCTTTGCTTTCCGTAAGGAAGGCCAGATTGATTTCACCGTAATAATAATTTCCCACCAGGGAACTGAAGGCAAACATCATGATCATGACGCCGATAAAAATGATGGCCCATTTGCCCACCTCGATTGACAGGCTGTGCTGTATCAGTTCGATGCCGGTGATCTGGCCCCCGATCTCATAGACGCCGGACAACAGCACAAGGGCGGCGGAGGCGGAACAGATCAGCAGTGTGTCCACATAAACGCCGAAGGCCTGGATCAGGCCCTGCTTGGCCGGATGGGTCACAAAGGCGGTGGCCGCCGCGTTGGGCACGGAACCTTCGCCTGCTTCATTGGAGAACAGGCCCCGCTTGATACCGTTCATGAGACAGGCGCCGAAACCGCCGGCCACGGCAGCCTGCGGGGCAAAGGCGTTGCTGACGATCAGATAGATAACCGAGGGGATCTTCCCGAAATTCATTATGACGACGGCCAGCGCCAGCAGCAGGTACGCGCCCGCCATCACCGGCACCAGCATTTCGGCCACCCTGGCCACAAAGTGGGCGCCGCCGCAGATCACAAGGGCAATCAGAACAGAAACGACTACGCCGACCACCGTGCGGTCCCAGCCGAACGCGGTGTTCAGGGACAGGGTGATGGTATTCGCCTGCAGGGAGTTATACACCAGCGCAAAGGTTGTCATCAGCAGCAGCGAAAACAGCTTCGCCAGGTTGGGCATATGCAGCACATTCTGAATGTAGTACGCGGGGCCGCCGTGAAACGTCCATTTCCCTCTGGGGAGTTTATAAATCTGGGCCAGGGTGCTTTCCACGAAACCGGTGGCGCTGCCCACAACGGCAACCATCCACATCCAGAAGATGGCCCCCGGCCCGCCCAGCACGATGGCAATGGCCACGCCGGCGATATTGCCTACGCCCACGCGGCTGGCCGTGCTGATGCAGAATGCCTGGAAGGAAGATATCTGGTTCCCCGTCCGTTGCGCCCCGATCCCTTCGGCCAGCAGGCGGACCATCTCCCCCACAAGCCGGATCTGGACAAATCCGGTACGGAATGTGAAATACAGTCCGAGCCCGATCAAAAGCACGATCAGGACATAGGACCAGAGGATGTTATTTACATGATTAATCGCCATATTTAACGCTTCCATTAGAAGTACCCCCCTCATTTTCTTCCTGCAATGCTTTTCTCTTCCTCGTCCACTTGTTTATCCCCAGCATTTTGTGGCGCCGGGGCCCGTAACGCTTTTTAAATTTTTGCAATTCACGCTTTTCCGATTTCAGCATGGTTTTTACCTTCTCTATTTATACCCCTTCCTCCTGCAGCGTAAATTTCCAGCTGCAACAGCAGGTCTCATCGGTAATCTCCGGGTAGCAGCTGATACACTCACAGGTGAAGCGGCTGTCAATGGCGCGGGCAAACTCGCCGTACTCCACCATACCCACCGCCTTGCAGGGATGGAACTCCATGCCCTTCCGCTTCCGCGCCGTCTGGACGCGGCAGTCTACCATGCGGTAGATCAGCGTGTTGCCGTCAATAATAATCTCGTCGTCGTTGATGTTGGCATAAAACCGCAGGGACAGCGCCTTCGCCAGCCCGTCGACGCCCGCCTGCTCCGGCAGGTTCAAAAACTTTTTCAGCTTCAGCGCCTCCACCACGGTAAACTTTTTCCAGATCTCCACGTCGTGGAACATGGCTTCGTCCATGCCCAGCCTGCGCTCCACCGACTGGAACCAGATGCCGTCCGCCGCCAGCCAGTTTTTGGAATAAATCTCCAGCAACTCAATCAGCTGCTCACGGGACAGACCGTCCAACGCTTTATTGTGACTCATGGGGTTCACCCTTCCTTGCTTTCATTTCAGCACTTTTTCACATACTCTTCATAGCAAAACCATTTACAATTTGTTATAATGTAATCGTTCAAGGCTTTTCTCTGCGTTGTGTGCGCACAGGGAAGAAAAAAGCTTTGAACCGGAGGCAATCGTCCTTGTATTTTTTTACAAATAATGCGAGGAGATGAAACAATGCCGGAAATAAGCAGATTTTATGGAATTGTAATTAAAATGTTCTTTAAGCCAAAAGAGCATGAGCCGGGGCATATTCATGCACTTTATGGAGAACACGTAGGTATTTTCGATTTAAATACTCTAAAAATGACGGAAGGCGACTTGCCAAAAAAAGCCCAGGAGTTAGTGGAAGAATGGATGGCGATAAACCAGAATAAACTAATTCTGATGTGGAATACACAGAAACTTGGTAAATTGCCGCCACTGTAACGGAGGAAACGACATATGATTCCGAGAATAAAAATGGTTGAACCTATGCCGGATTATAAATTAAGGGTGCTTTTCGATGACGGAAAGACCGTGATTTATAATGTTAAAGAGGATATAGAAACCATCGAAAGCTATAAAGATCTGACAGCCGTGCAAGGTTTGTTTGAGCAGGTGCAGCTTGACGAAAGCAGAACCTGCGTCTATTGGAATGACCAGATCGACCTGCCCAGCGATACCATTTATGAATACGGAATCTGATGTCTGACGTTTGCCTTTGTCAGATTAACCGCACACATCCGCAGCTTGTTTTTGAAAATGAAAACAGGCTGCGTTTTTCTTTTCACCCCAGCTCCTTCTCCATGCGCACGCAGTCGAAAGTATCCCCGTGGATGACCGGCCCGGGAACGGCCGCGTAGCCCAGCTTTTCATAAAACACCTGCTTGTTGACGCGGCTTTCCAGCACCATCTTATGATACCCCAGCTCCGCCGCCCAGCGCTCCGCTTCCTGTACCATCCGGCTGCCCAGCCCGCGATGCCGGTACTCCGGCAGGACCACGACGCGCCCGGCCGTCACCGCCGTTTCATCTAACGGGAACAGGCGGCAGGTGGCAACGGGAAGCACATCGTCCAGGGCCACAAGGTACATGGTCTCCGGCGTATCGTGCTCATCAAACTCCCTGTCCAGGGTGATGTGGTGCTTCACCGCCATGGCCTGGATCCTGACATAACAGGCCCCGACCCGCTCCGCAAAGGTGGAAGCGCGGATGATCTTAATGTTATGTTTTTCCGGAACAGCAGCCATAACTACGCCTCATAAACTCTATCTTACAAATTCCTCTCCCGTTTGATGTCCAGCCGCTCTTTCGCCAGCGTGATCGCCGCGTTGATCAGGACGCCCGCTACCGCGATGAAGAGGATCAGCGCGATGTCAACCGTTCCCACAGGCGCCAGTTTCAGCAGGGAGCGCATGGGAGGAACCACCAGTATGCCGATCTGCAGCAGTATGCCGACGGCCGTGATGATGTTCAGGACCTTGTTGTTCCAGGATTCTTTCGTGGTAAACGCCAGACTGCCCTTGACCTTGCAGACATACGCCATCAGCATCTCGTTGATGGCCAGGGTGCTGAAGCAGTAGGTCCGGCACAGTTTCAGAAGTTCTTCGTTGCCGTTTAAGTTACCCAGGATGTTCCCCGTCCCGTACTGCATGATCACGGGAAGCAGGAACGCCAGCAGCGTAACGCCGCCGCTGATCACGCCCTGGATCACGATGTTCAGGTAATCGCTCCGGTTCAGGATGCCGGCCTTCACGTCCCTGGGCTTCTCGTTCATGACGGCGTCCGAACCCACGTCCATGCCCAGGGCCAGGGACGGCGCCGTATCCGTCAGCAGGTTCACCCACAGGATCTGGATGGTGGAAAGGGGTGAAGACAGGCCCGCGAAGATGGCCGAGGCCATCAGCACCACTTCGCCGAAGTTGGACCGCAGCAGGTACACCACCGACTTTTTGATATTGTTGAACAGGTTCCGGCCTTCCATCACGGCATTCTTAATGGTGATGAAATTGTCGTCTACCAAAATCATCTCCGCGGCGTCCTTGGCCACTTCCGTGCCGCCGATGCCCATGGCCACGCCGATGTCCGCCGCTTTCAGGGAGGGCGCGTCATTGACGCCGTCGCCCGTCATGGAGCAGATCTTGCCGTGAGACTGGAACGCCTGCACGATCTGCACCTTGTTCTCCGGCGACACCCGCGCAAACACGCGGTAATCCAGCACATTCTTTTTGAACTCTTCGGGATCCATCTCATCGATCTCCGCGCCGGAAATGCTCTGGGAAATGTCCGTGGCGATGTCCAGCTCATTGGCGATGGCAAAGGCCGTGATCTTATGGTCGCCCGTGATCATGGCCACGTCGATGCCTGCGTGATGGCACTCATCCACGGTTTCCTTCACGCCTTCCTTGGGCGGGTCGATCATGGCGCCCAGCCCCACGAAGATCATGTCCTGTTCCTGCGGAACAGTATCCCCTTCCCGGTACGCCAAAGCCAGCACACGGAGCGCCTGCGCGCTCATGATATCCGCCGAACGGGTAGCCCGGACCACGTCCTCGTTGGTGATCTCCCGCACGCCGTCCTCATCCAGGATGCGGTCGCAGCGGACGATGACGGAATCGATGGCGCCTTTCGTATAAGAAATATTCCTTGTCTCCCCGTCCCTTACAACGCGGTCCAAGGTAGTCATCATCTTTCTTCCGGAATCAAAAGGAATCTCATCAAAGCGGGTGATGCCGCGCATAATATCGTAATAACCCAGCTTCTTATCCTTCGCGTATTTGATAAACGCGGTCTCCGTGGGATCCCCGATCTCCTCGCCGGTCTCTTCGGAGTACTTGGCGTCGTTACAGGCCAGGAAGCCCTCCAGCATCCTGGCAAACACCTTGCTGTCCGCGGGCAGTTCCTCCGGCTCCAACGCCTCGCCCGAAAGATACCACTTCACCACCGTCATCCGGTTCTGGGTCAGGGTGCCCGTCTTATCCGAACAGATTACGTTCACCGCGCCCAGAGTCTCCACCGCATGGATCTGCTTCACGATGGCGTTGCGCTTGCTCATCTCCTGAATGCCCGCTGTAAGCACCAGCGTTACCACGGTGGCAAGCCCCTCCGGAATCACCGCCACGGCAAACGCGATGGAAATCATCAGCGTTTCAATGACAGGCGTGCGGTAAATAAAAATCTGACAGGCAAACATCACAATGCACAGCACCACGCCCGCGATGCCCAGCACCTTGGAGATGCTGTCCAGATTTTTCTGCAGCGGCGTCTCCTGCTTCTCGATCTGATGCAGCATGCCGGAAATCTTGCCGATCTCGGTATGGTCGCCGATCTTTTCCACCAGGCCCTCGCCGCGGCCGTATTCCACCAGCGTGGACATGAAAGCCTTATCCTTTCGGTCGCCGAGGGGTGTCTTCTCATCGCTCTTTTCGTTGCAGTCCTTTTCCACCGCAACGCTCTCGCCCGTCAGAGCCGATTCATTCACCTTCAGCGAGCTCGTCTGCACCAGCGCCAGATCCGCGGGCACCACGCGCCCCGCCTCCAGGATCACGTAATCGCCCACCACCAGGTCCGCCGCCGGGATCTCCGTCTCCGCGCCGTCCCGGATCACCACTGCCGTGGACGCGTTGATGCGCCGCAGTGCTTCCACGGACTTCTCCGCCGAAAGTTCCTGCACGGTACCGATGATGACGTTGGCCAGCACCACCACGATGATGATGATGCCGTCCACGATCTCCCCGGTCATGATGGAAATGACCGACGCGGCCACCAACAGAAGCAGCAGCGGCGACGCAAACTGCTCCGCAATCACAGCGAACAGACTCTTCTTCTTTCCCTGCGTAAGTACGTTCTTACCGTTCTTTGCCCTCTCCCTCGCTTCCGCGGTAGTTAACCCTTTGATAGTATCCATTGCCTCTCCTCAACAAATCCGTTAACACCCTGCTACTTAATACGCTATTGACCCGGTACGTTCATCCCGCCAGCCACCGTGCAATATCGCAAACACGGATACCCTCAAACAGAGTGTCCGGGTGTTTGGTTCTGGCTATAATCAGTTTAGGATACGCGTCCTTGATTTTTAACAACGGCTCATATTCTCTTTTGAAAGTTTCCGGATTTGAAATATCGTCACTGACCTGAATATAAAATTTCTCATCCGCTTTCTTTGCAACAAAGTCAATTTCTTTTTGATATAACTTTCCTACGTATACTTCATAACCGCGACGCAGTAGCTCGATGCAGACAATGTTTTCATACATACGCCCGAAGTCCAGATTGTGGGTTCCCAACACGGCAAGACGCAAACCCGTATCGTTAAGATAGTATTTATCATTAGATTCCAGATATTTCCTGCCCCTGATGTCATACCGTTTGATTTTGTAAAACAAAAAAGCCTGGCACAGATGACTTATATATTTTTGTACTGTTACATGATTGGTGTTCACTTTGTCCGCGTTCAACGCATTGCTGATGCTGTTTGCTGTAGTAAGGTTGCTGATATTGTCCATCAGGAATTCACTTAACCGGTTCAATGTCGTGGTGTCCGGCAGATTAAATTTCTGAACAAGATCCCGGTTTAAAATCGTTGAATACACTTCCCGCAGATATGCCACACGCTGTTTTTCATCTCCGTAAAGATACGAGCCGGACAAGCCTCCCTTAAGTGTGAACTCATCAAACAGGCTGTCGAGGTCATTCTGATCAGAAAAATACAAGCAAAACTCCTTAAAGCTGAATGGAAACACATGCAACTCAATGCAGCGCCCGGTAAACAAGGTCGCCAAATCCGCGCTGAGCAGAAAAGCATTGGAACCGGTCAGATAGATATCATATTTTTCCTTGGCGTACAAACTGTTGACAGCCAGTTCGAACTTTGGACAAAGCTGGACTTCATCAATAAAAAGATAATTCTTTTTATTCGCCACATAGCGCGATTCTATATAATTGTAAAGCTGATGATAGTCTTTCAGCTCTTCAAACGCCAGATCAAAAAAATTCACAAAAATGATATTTGCGTCTGCGTCCTGCTCTTTTACCCATGCAAGATACGCTTCCATCATCTTAGATTTTCCAACACGCCGCATGCCCGTAATTATTTTTATGTCCGGTGTCCCTCGTAATTTTTTCAATTCTTCCAAATAGGTTGTCCGTTCAATCAACTTCATGCTTAGCTTCCCGCTTTCAAAACTTTAATTTTTTTAACTTTTTGAAAACCCTAAAGCCATTATGGCATAAAACTTAC
>Ga0265298_10005797_pt1 | contig 15383 bp, 13 predicted proteins | sample AusTroGonzalo_MG_3_FD_193486 | JGI IMG/M metagenome (GOLD analysis project Ga0265298, IMG submission 193486) | Bovine rumen microbial communities from tropical cattle in Woodstock, Queensland, Australia - Gonzalo_01 | ecosystem: Host-associated > Mammals > Digestive system > Stomach > Rumen ... | reverse complement strand
CCGAACATCCGCACCACCATGGAAGCCCTCCAGGCTCTCAACAAGAAGGAAAATGTGGCCCTGTTCGAAAAGTACGGCGTGTTCAACAAGCGCGAACTCGACTCCCGTTACGAAGTCAACATGGAAGATTACCACAAGAAGATTCACATCGAAGGCAAGATCGCTTTCGATATCGCGAAGAACGTGGTACTCCCGCAGGTGCTCTGCGCTTACAGCAACGCCCTCAAGACCAACGAAATGGCCAAGACCCAGGGATTCTACGCTGTGGACGGCTATGCCCGTGAACTCGGCGAAAAGCTCAAGGGCCTCGAGGAAGCGGTTGCCAAGATGGAAACTGCTCTCGGCGACAAGCACGAAGCGATCCTCGATGCCATGGCGAACCTCCGCATCATCGTGGACAAGATCGAAAGCATCGTCCCCGACGAGAAGTGGCCGCTGCCCAAGTATCGTGAGATGCTGTTTATTTACTAGTACTCCTCAACCTGAACCCCTCATAAAATGAAAACCCTCGGAGAAATCCGGGGGCTTTTCTTTTTTTGTAAAACTTTTCTAGTTGAACTCTTTTTTCTTGCGCTGGTCGCGGCCGATCAGAACGAGGCTCACGACCACGCCGGCGAGGAGCGCAATCGAAGTGACGATCCATGCGGTGGAATGTCCGCAGGACACCTGGAAGAACAGCACCGAGAGGCTCCAGCCGATGATTGTCTGGAACACCATCATGAGCGTTCCATAGAAGCGTCCGAGTTCGCGGAAAGCGGTTCCCATGGCGGCAAGGCACGGCACATAGAGCAAGATGAACAGCAGGTAAGCAAGCACCTGGAAACGACCGAGGTTGAAATGTGCCTGCATCGTCTTGTACGCGCCTTCGCTTCCCTCCCCTTCGCTTTCTTCAATCGCTTTTCTGACACCCAGCGGGTTCGCAATCGAAGTAAAGACTTCCACCAGGTTCGCCGGGACACTCACGAGAGCTTCTTTTACCGTGGATTTCAGGCTAAAGCCATCATCCGCAACAGATTCGGCAGCGTCTGCTGCGTTAGTAACGTTAGCATCGTTAGCGTCGCCCGAACCTTCGATAGCATACAGCGAATTGAGAGTACCGACAATCGCTTCCTTCGCGAAGAGCCCCGTAAAGAGCGCCACAGAAGCGGGCCAGTTATCGCGTTCGACACCGAAGGGTTCGAACACCGGCGTAATCACCGTCCCCACGGCACTCAGCACCGACTTTTCGTTATTGTCGTTACCGAAACTTCCATCGGTTCCGACAGAGCCCATAAAGCCGAGCACAGTCACCATAATGAGCACAATCTTGCCCGCACGGAAAACGAATTCCTTGAGGCGGAGCCATGCGTGGCGGAAAAGGTTGCGCACCTTGGGCAAATGGTAAGGCGGCAGTTCCATGATGAAGGTCGATTCCTTACCCATAAAAACCGTATGGCGCAAGAGCAGGCCGTAAATCAACGCTATCACGATGCCTGTCAGGTAAATCCCGAACACAAGCGTTCCCGCGCTTTCGCCGAAGAACGCCGCACCGAACAACGCATACACCGGGAGACGCGCGCCGCAGCTCATGAACGGCACCAGGAACAAGGTCAAGAATCTTTCGCGCTTGTTTTCGAGCGTACGCGTGCCCATGAGCGCCGGTACCGAGCAGCCAAAGCCCACAATCATCGGCACGAATGCCTTGCCCGGGAGCCCGAGGAACCGCATAAATCGATCCGCCACGAACGCAGCACGCGACATGTAGCCCGAATCTTCGAGGAACGAAAGGCAAAGGAACATGAAGAATATAACCGGAATGAACGTCGATACCGTCTGAATACCCGTACCGATGCCGTTCGCCAACAGCGCCACGACAACGCCCGGCGCGCCAATCTTCGTGAGGAGTTCCGTCATGCCGTCCACGAAAATTCCGCCGAACAGGATGTCAAAGAAGTCGATGAACGCACTGCCGACCTTCACTGCGAACCAGAACACCAGATACATGGCAATAAGGAATAGAGGGATTCCCAAGATGCGGTTCAGGAAGAGCTTATCGAGCTTGTCTGTTCGCGTGCGCTTGGTTGTGTTGTCGCGGATGACCGCCTTCGCGATGTCGCGGGCGTAGGAATAGCGGGAATCGGCCAGCGCAAATTCCACCTCTTCGCCCAGGTCTTCTTCGATCTTGTCGTGAGGGATTTCGACACCGAGTTCATCGGCAAGCTCCAGCACGCGCCCGCTATGTTCCAGGTACTGCACCGCCGTCCAGCGGGGGCTTGCACCGAGCTTATCAGCCACGGGCTTGAGCGGCACCGAGATTTCGTCAATCAGCTTTTCAAGGACTTCGGAATGCTTGACCGCCTTCGGGAGCGGCAGTTCGCGACTGTTATGCAGCAGCTTGTGCAAGTCGTTCACGAATCCTTCGCAACTCTTGGGCGAAACCGCCGTAAGGCCAATCGCCGTCACGCCGAGGACTTCTTCGAGCTTGTGCAGGTCCACATGGATGCCGCGGCTCGCCGCGATGTCCATCATGTTCACCGCCAAGACCATCGGCACGCCCTTTTCCATCAATTGGCTCGTGAGGAACAGGTTGCGTTCCAAGTTCGTCGCATCCAGAATGTTCACGACCAAGTCCGCCTCGCCCTTGAGCAAGTAATCGAGAGCAGCGCGTTCGTCTTCGGAGTTCGCAAACAGCGCGTAGATACCCGGCAAGTCCACCACGCGAATCGTGTGGTTGTCGAGCTTGAACTGGCCTTCTTTCTTTTCGACGGTCACGCCCGGCCAGTTGCCCACAATCTGGTTCGAGCCGGTAAGCGAGTTGAACAGTGCGGTCTTTCCGCAATTCGGGTTACCCGCAATCGCAATCGTGAAAATTTCTTTCTCGATAGGCATCAGACTCTCCTCAGCTTAAGCACATTGGCTTCTTGTTTGCGGAGCGAGAGCCTGTACGAAAGCACGCTGACCTCGACCGGGTCGCCAAGCGGAGCCACCTGCAAAACCTGCAGCACCACGCCACGCACAAGCCCCATCGACAAAAGCTTGGACTTGTACTGCGAATCACCCGTATTGTATCCAATAATTTCGGCCTTGTCGCCTTTTTTTAGTTCCGAAAACTTCGGTTCGTTATTCATACACCAACGATTTACTTTTTCTTAGATTTTGCAGCCTTTGACTTTTTCGCCGGCTCACTGGGAGTGTTCACGAACTCCCCGATTTTCTCGAGAGTCTCCGCCGAGAGGATGTGTTCCATGCAGCAGGCGTCCTTGTCGGCAATCGCCTCGGAAACACCGAGCTTGATCAGGAACCCCTTCAGCAGAATGTGACGGTTCAGAATCTGTGACGCAACAAGCGCACCTTCCGAAGTGAGCTCGATGCCGCTGTACGGTTCCTGCGTCACAAGGCCCAGTTTCTTGAGTTCAATCACCGCCTTGGCAACAGACGGCATCTTGACCTTGAGCGCCGCCGCGATGTCACGGACACGGGCAATCCCGTTCGCAAGGCGCAGCATGTGCACCATTTCCAAGTAGTCTTCAAGGCTCTGGCTTAATTTTACTTGTTCCATAGGACGGCTCCGATTAGTCGAAAAATAGACCTTATATATTAGTCATAGCTAAATTTAGAAAGCCTTGGCTAATTAGTAAAGGCTAAATTACGGGAAATAGGGGGCAAAAAGGGGGCATTCCCCGGTTTGTTCCTTTTACAAACCTTTTACATCTTAACCCTTGCCGAATTGTGGGGGTATTCTATATTCGCACTGACGGTTCAACATAGTACCGAAGCATCCAAAAGATTTTGGGTGTTTTTCTTTTTTTTAAAAGGAGTACTATATGGACCAAATAAAATCCCAGCGACCACACGACCCGTTTTTTAGGTGGCTTTTCGCTGTCGTCACACATCTTCGTTGCTTGCTTGAACTTACAAGCAAGATAAATCGTGATGTCAGCGAATTCTTGTCGGCGGTAAATCTCGACACTCTCGTGCGTATACCAGATTCTTATTCGGAGGTGGACGACACTGGTGAAGCAGATTTGGCGTATCGCGTCAATGTTTCAACAGGTGCTACTGTACTTGTCGGAATTCTGCTAGAGCATAAATCAGGCCGTGATCCAGATGTTCTCAATCAGATTGCTCGATATGTAAATTCAGTAATGAAAATGCATGGAGGCAATCGCGGATTTGACGGCCTCCCGACCATGGCAATTATTTTCTACAATGGGCGCGAAAACTGGAATCCACTTAAGGTAATAGAAGATGGCTTTCCGGAATATTTTCATGGAAAGATTTTGCCGTTCCAATGCGCCTTCGTGAATATGGCCGATATAGCGGACAGAGATTGCCTTGCTTGCGAAGATGTGGCAACCGGTATGGGAATAGTCGCTATGAAATATGCCTATAATGCAGAAAAACTGGTTGAAATTCTGCCGAAGTTTAAGGATGCATTGAAAACGATTCCCCACAACGAGGCTACTTGCCTTTTGCAGAAAATTAGTATATATTTAGCAGAGTATCTCAACGAAGATATTCAAAAGGAGTTGGATATGGCCGTCGTAAGCGTTGGACAAAAATATGGCTTTGTAAGCGCCGGCGACGTTTATCGTCAGCGTATTGCTGATGCCCGCGCCGAAGAACGCCAAAAGGCAGAACAAGCTTGTGACATGGCTCGTATCGAGGAACGCGCAGATGCAATTAGCGTGTTGCAGGATATGGGCATGACTCCGGAAAAGATTGACGAGTTCAAGGCTAAACTTGAAGCTCTAAAAAAGTAGCTTATAGAATTTTTTTGAAAAAATTCTATGGAAAAATAAATCCATAGGTGTTTTTATGGGTGTTCTAAAAAAATTTCAACAAAGGAGTTTGCAAATATGACAATAATGGAGAAAATAGAAAACTTTCTTACTCTTGGAACAACTTCAGAAGAACTTAAACCAATTGCAGGCCTAGTGAAATCCGCAAAACAATCTGTGGTCTTCATTGAGCCAATTGCCACCACAGAATTACTGAAATATGCGGCTATGCGTGCGAAGGGTGTAACGGCAACCATTTACTCACCCCACATTACCCAGAATTTTAAAGATGCAGTCGCTTCACACAACAAGCAACATCCTAGTTTAGAATTAAAGGCAATGCGAGATGCCAAAAACCGACTCATATTGATCGATGATAAGGTCTACATTTCCGGCATATATTTTAACACTGCCAAAAAACAGACTGCATTCAATATTCTTCACGCATTTACCCCTGCAGAAATTATCAAAAAATTTCAAAAACCAGAGAAAACCTATACACACTCTACATAAATCAAGTCAATTCGGCCATCGATAACGTGGTCCATCTTGATGAATCAGCCGACATCACTCGTCCAACATCGTTTCTATCAGCTTTTCCTGGTGGCCTTGTAACGGGTACTGTTCGGCAATTTTTCCATGTTCCAGGTGAATGATATTGCTACAGCAATTCAAGATGAATTCGGGATCGTGCGTAATCACAAGAAGCGTTTTTCCGCTTGTCGCAAGCTTTTGGAGAGTCGCTGAAACGGCCAGCATTTGTCGATAGTCAAGACCACTGGTGGGTTCGTCAAAGATAACGATATCGCGACCACTGGAAACACCGCTACCAATAGCGACGCGCTGCTTTTGCCCACCCGAAAGAGCCATCGGGTGTTCGTAAGCATACTGTTCTAGATTCAAACCGGCAAGAATTTCGAGAGCGGTCTTTTCGTTTTGCGGACGCATGCCAAGCAAGACTTCTTCAAGGACGCTTTCGGTAAAAAGCTGGTGGTTCACATCCTGCATAATCAGGTATGCATCGCTTTTTTTGCACAGCACCTGCGCAAGCGTCGATTTTCCTGCTCCGTTATGACCGATAAGGGCTGTAATTTGATTGCGAGGGAGCGTGAATGATGGGATGTTTAAAATAGGGAATTTGCGATTGTAGGCGAATTGGAGGTCGGTGAAGACTATTGATTCGTGGAGAGATTGCTTCGCTCCGCTCGCAATGACACTTTTCTTGTCATGCCCGCGTAGGCGGGCATCTCCTATTTTCTTCAAATTCACGCAGCGCAGGCCGAGGCTTGCTGCATATTCAGCGCCCTTGGCTTCGAGTTCGGCGGGAGTCCATTCGTACGCGATGCGCCCGTCTTTCACATAGCAGATTCGGTCCGCGATTTCGCGCAGGTAATGAATGCGGTGCTCTACGACAACGACCGTCTTTCCGGCTTTTTTCCAACGGGCGATAATCTCCTTGAGCTCCGCAATAGTCTTGAGATCGAGATTTGCGGAAGGCTCGTCGAGTACGAAAATTTCGGGCATGGTTGCCGCCACCGATGCACAGGCGATTTTCTGCTTTTCGCCACCGGACAGATGGAAAATGTTTCGTCCCATCAATTTTTGCAAATGGAATTCATCTACAATTCTATCGACTCGCTGCAAAATTTCTTCACGAGGCATTGCGAGGTTTTCGCAACCAAACGCAATTTCGCTATCGGTATCGATGTTGAAGAACTGCGAACGAGGATTCTGGAAAACGGAACCCACATAGCGAGAAATCTCGGCAAGCGTGATGTCGGCGGTATTCTTCTCGCCAAGCAAAATGTCGCCGCTTATTGTCCCTGAATGGTAATGCGGAATCAACCCGTTAATCAACTTTGAAATCGTCGTCTTGCCGCAGCCCGATTCTCCCGCCAAAATCACGCACTGTCCTGAACGAATTTCAAGGTTCAAATCCTTGATGACGGCATCGTCCAAGGAATCAGTGTATGAGAAGGAGACATTTTTTAAAGTGATGTTCATTTTAACAGAAAAGAGCGCTTAGAAAGTCAACAAAAGATTGCTTCGCCGTTTCATGGCTCGCAATGACAAAGCTGCCTGTAACAATTAGACAATACATGAACACAATCACGTCTTGAACATGGAAGCCGATTGTCGCGACACAGGTGCGCTTTGTCTCGGGCGAAAGTCCGCGGGTGACGGCGGCAATTGAAAGTTCGTCACCGATTTTCGTGATGGAAACAAGAAGCGGAACAAGGCGGTATTCAAGAATCGAGAACGGATTCTTTAGCGTGTGCAGGCTGAACAGGCGGATTCCGCGCATCCGCATGGCATGTCCGATAGCGCGAGCTTCGTCAAACACCGTCGGGAAAAAACGAATCATCACCGTGAGGGGAATCGTCAGCTTGGTCGGCACATGTATTCGCGCCATCGCTGCCAGGAACTCGTTTACCTTGGTTGTCTGCATGACATAGTAAAGCACAATGCCGATGGGCATCATGCGTGAAATAATCATCATTGTCGAAACGCCCAAAGTACCCACTCTCCCGACGTCCATCGTCTTGAGGTGTTCAAATCCAAGCGCCGCCGCCAAATACACCGAAAAGAAAACAAGAACGAATCTCCACTTTCTTTCGAGTAAAAGCAAAATTGCAGGGACCGCAAACATCAAAGCGCCGTAAACAAGCGGAGCCGAAAGGATTACGCTATTCGCGACCACGGCTAAAAACAACTTTGTCCGCGGGTCAAGTTTCACTTGGCGAGCCCGATGCGTTCAAAATGCTTTTTCATTACACGTCGTGCCACAAGCCCACCAACGATTGCACCCAGAATACCAAAGGCATAAATCGCAACCAAAGGCCATGGGCTTTGAGAAAGTTCCGCTAGTTTCGCCACATAGCCTGCATCGCACATAGTACTCGTATATTTCAAGTATTCTTCGGTAGATGTCCAAAGCGGAAGCATCATCGAAGAAGACATAAGGCTCATCACGATATTTGCAGAGAAAAGCCCCGCGAAAGACTTGCCGAAAACCTTAAGAATTACACCCGCGAGCAAACCGACAAGCAAGCTGATAGTCAACATCAAAATGCCCTGCCCCATAACAAACATTGCCGCTCCGAAAAAACCGCAGAATATAAGGCAGCAAAGAATGGAGCGTTCCACTTTTGAAAAGAACAGGAATAACGGGATACTTGTTACAAGAGCGATGCTGCCTATTGAAAAGACAATCAACGCCGGAATGTAGCCAATGCTCGACGATATAAATGCAAGTACAATGTAGAGGGCGGCAAAAATGCCCACGTTCACCAAGTCGCGGACCAACGTATTCGAAGATTTCTTTCCTGTCGTTCTGATATTGCTCATAAAGCTCTCCAATTGAATTTGCCGGTTTACAAGGTGCTACAAATAGAGAATTTAAGCCTCTTTTTTTCTACTCCAAATAGACAAAAAAGGACCGCGGCTAGCGCCACCGTCCTTTTGTTGCTTTTACGAGGTTTTAGAAAGAGAACACGGTTTCGAGACCGAAACGCAGGGCGTCGTCGTCCTCGTTATCCTGCACGGGGATGTCCACCATGCCAAAAGCGGTGATTTCCAGATTTTCCACCGGAGAGATGTAGATGCGTGCGCCGACATCGAATGTAGCGGCGGTATCGTCGTCATCATCCAGCGTATTGGTGTGGTATTCTACAGGAATGCCCACCTTGATGAACTCGGCAAACTTGAAGGCCGGTTCGCCATACACGAAGAAGTATTCCGGAATTTCGCCGTTGTCAAGGTCGCTTGCATCTTCGGCGGCGTCACCCCTGTCGATAAGGGCGTAGAAGGCCGAAGTCTTGATATCGAACATGCCAACTTCGAAAGACGGCTCAACCAAGAAAGCGTGAGCGGTAGAAGTCCAGTCCTGATCTTCAACCACGTCGCCATCGTCCATCAGGTAGTCGGCATGGAAACCATACACGGCCCTGAAGGCAAAGCCACCGATAGAGAGGCCTGCTTCAACACCGGCGTGGAGTTCGTTGTGCTGGGCAGCCTGGAAGCTCTTGTAGTCCACATACGGACGCAGGTGCTGACCGGCGTAGTCAAATTCGTAGGCGGCGTGAACGTCGTAAACCTTGGCGCCTTCGTCATCAGCCCAGTCGTTATCGCCACGGCCAAATCCGAAGCCAAGGATAAATCCAGCCAAGTCGATTTCAAGACCGCGGATATCGTGTTCCTTCATGCCGGCGGCATTATCGGCAGGATCGTCATAGCCATAGTAGGCAACAAACGCACCTTCCGAGTAAGTCAGGTCACCCAGCTTAACCGCGAAGAAATCGGCAGGCTGATACTGGATGTAGGCGCCGTTATAAATCGAGGCCGGATCGGTCGATTCGCCATCGGCTTCGAGGCCTACGAACGCAGACCACTTTTCATTGAACTGGACTTCAAAATTCAGGTCAAAGGTAGAAGCGTATTCATGGTTCAGGTCTTCATCCACCCAGACATTTCCCGTGTAGGCATCGAATTCCACTTCGCCATTGTACTTGACTTCCATCTTGGCTTCGGAAGTACCTTCGTTCATGCTGGCCTTGAGCATGTCGAAAGCGTTGCCGGCGGCGTCGGCCACTTCGCCAGGATTCGTGTTCTCGGCAGGAGCGGCAGCCTGTTCAGCAGGCTTTTCTTCGGCAGGAGCGACGGCCTGTTCAGTGGGCTTTTCTTCTGCAGGAGCAGCGGCCTGTTCAGCCTTAGGTTCTTCAGCGGCTTTGGCTTCCTGTGCAGGAGCTTCGGCGGGTGCGGCTGCTTCGGCAGCAGGAGCTGCTGCGGGTGCTTCGGCAGCAGCGGGAGCAGGCTCGGCAGCGGCAGGAGCATCATCCTGGGCAAGTGCCGGCACCGCAAAGAATGTGGCGGCTGCGAGGCCGAACAAAAGGTTAGACGATAAACGATTCTTCATCATTCTCTCCAATGACGGATAGTTTTCCCGTTTCTGTAACACTCCGTCATGTTTTTACAATTAGTGCTACGGAAACGCTTGGCTTTCGCCTTCTACAATTATCTAGTGCAAAATGCGTGCCAAGTTTTTTTGTCAATTTTCTTGTTAGTTTGGTCTAACTTAAACTTTTTAATTAAAGGCTGGCAGGTTTCGGGCCTACCAGCCCTTAATGGTTCTTGATTCTAAAGGATGATTAATCTTCGAAACGTTTTTCCTTGTTTGCCTTCATGCCGAAGAGCTTGAGGAAGATTCCCGTACCCACGAGTGCAACGATGGCTGCGACGATCCATGTCATATTTCCGCCAACCGGCACCTGGTAAAGGAGCACGGCAATAGCCCAGGCAAGAATCGTCTGAACCGTAGCCATAAGGACCGCAAGGCCGAGGCCGATTTCGCGAGCGACGACACCCATAGCGGCAAGGCAAGGCACATAGAGCAGGATAAAGATGAGGAACGCAAACACCTGCCAGTTGAATCCGTCCACCGGATTCCCATTCTTATCCGGGTTGTGGAAGTAAGAGCGGAGGTTGGCGTAGATGTCGGCGGTTTCGGAAAGGTCGCCTTCTTCGAGAGCGCCCATTTCGTCTTCGGAGAGTTCGAGTCCAGCGGCGGCGAGCTTTGCAAACACGGCTTCGCGGGTCTTTTCGTCCTCTTCTTCTTCGCCGAAGGTTTCGATGGCAGCATATTCTTCGCAGGTCAGCACCTTGGCGTCGGTAATCTTGTCAAGAGTTTCCTTCTTGAGTTCAGCGGCTTCCTGGCCTTCCAATTCGCCAGCGGTTCCAAGGATATCGGTAAGCGAACCGAAGACTTCAGAGAGATTTGCCGGAACAGATTCCAGGGCTTCGACGAGGGCGCCGACGATATCAGGTGCGCCACCCTCTTCCTCTTCTTCGGCGGGGCATTCGTCTACACCGGCGATAAGCGGCTTTTCTTCTTCGGCCTTTTCTTCAGCAGGGGCTGCGGGAGCGGCCTCAGCGACTTCGGCAGTTTCTGCGGAAACGGCGGCACTGTCGGCAACCACGGCGCTATCAGTTGCGGTGGAATCGGCGACAGCAACGGAGGAATCAGCATTTGCGCTGTCAGCAGCGGCAACCTGTTCCGGAGCCGGTTCTTCAGCGGCAGCAGGTTCTTCAGCCTTCGGCTCTTCTGCGGGCTTAGCCTCTTCAGCAGCGGCTTCTTCACCCTCACCCGCCATCGAATACAGCGAGTTCATGGTACCAATAACGGCTTCCTTGGCCAAAAGGCCCGTGAACAGAGACACGGATGCCGGCCAGTTTTCCTTCTCGACACCGAACGGTTCAAACACCGGCGTAATAGCCTTGCCGATCACAGAGAGCAAGCTGTTTTCAGAGTCACCGTTACCGGCAGTGAATTCAAAGCCAGCAGGTTCGTTGGCCGGAGCATTTTCATCGGCGGCCTTCTCAACAATACCGAAGCTGTTGAGGAAGCCAAGGATTGCAACGGCAAGCGTAATCACCTTACCAGCACGCCAGATGTAGTCGCGCAGGCGCTGCCAGCAGTGGATCATCAGGGACTTAAACTTGGGCATGTGATACGGCGGAAGTTCCATCACGAAGTTAGAGGCCTGGCCCTGGAACAGGGACTTCTTCAAGAAGAGGCCGTACGCAACGGCAAACAGCACGCCTGCAAGGTAAAGCAGGAACACGACCGTGCCCGCCATCTTGCCAAAGAACGCCGCAGCAAACAGCGCGTACACCGGGAGGCGAGCGCCGCAGCTCATGAACGGCACCAAGAAGATGGTGAGGAAACGTTCACGCTTGGATTCCAGCACGCGGGAGCCCATAATGCCCGGCACGCCGCAACCGAAACCCACCATCATCGGCACGAAGGCACGACCCGGGAGCCCGAGGAACCTCATGAAGCGGTCCGCAACGAAAGCCGCGCGGGCCATGTAACCCGAGTCTTCGAGGAACGAAAGGCACAGGAACATGAAGAAGATGACCGGGATAAAGGTCGAAACCGTCTGGATACCGGCACCGATACCGTCGGCGAGAATAGCGGCCACGAAACCCGGAGCGTGGAGAACATCCGTGAGCACGTAGCCGAGGCCGTCCACGAAAATCGCACCGAACAGCACGTCAAAGAAATCAATGAACGCAGAACCGATGGTGACTGCGACCCAGAACACAAGATACATGATGACAAGGAAGATCGGGAGTGCAGCCCAGCGGTTCAAAAGCACCGCATCAAGCTTATCCGAGAACGTCTTCTTGGTACGTTTCTCCACAACAGCCTTCCCCGCCACCTCATGCGAAATGGAATAGCGGTTTTCGGCCATCGCGAATTCCGGTTCTTCACCAAGAATCTTCACAACATCGGCCTTGTTGATTTTTACACCCGCTTTGGCAAACTTGTCAGCATAGCTCTTTTCGTTGCCCAGGTACATGAGCGAAACCCAACGGGCATCCGTATCCAAGAGCTTTGCGACCGGAGCCACCTTCGGTTCCAAGACCTTCACGGCTTCTTCAACCTTGTCGGCATAGGCAATCTGCTTCGGGAGCGGCATGGGGGAGGCGAGCACGTGGCCCATCTGGCTGATAAAGTTGGTGACGCTCTTCTCGCTCACGGCAGAAAGCGGAATGCACGGCACGCCGTAGAAGTCAGAAAGTTCGTCGAGATCCAGCTGGATTCCGCGGTTTTCGGCGATATCCATCATGTTGACGGCGATCACCATCGGAATCTTCATGTCGGCAAGCTGGCTCGTGAGGAACAGGTTGCGTTCCAAGTTTGTTGCGTCGACGATGTTGATGATCAAACTAGCTTCGCGGCTGAGCAGGTAGTCGACAGCGGCGCGTTCGTCTTCGGCATTGGCAAACAGGGCGTATGTACCCGGCAGGTCCACCAGGCGAATCTGGCGGTCACCCAGTTCAAAGTAACCTTCCTTCTTTTCGACAGTCACGCCGGGCCAGTTACCCACATGCTGGCGGGCACCCGTAAGTGCGTTAAAGAGAGCCGTCTTACCGCAGTTCGGGTTACCGGCAATCGCAATCGTCAAAAGTTTTCGTGCGGCCATTATACCCTCCTCAGTTTAAGAACGTTTGCTTCTTCTTTGCGCAGCGAAAGCCTGTACGAAAGCACCGCCACCTCGATCGGATCGCCGAGAGGGGCCGCCTGCAAGACTTCGATCTGGACGCCACGCACAAGCCCCATCGAAAGGAGCTTGGACTTGTAAGCGGAATCGCCTTCATTATAGCCGACGATTTCCACCTTGTCGCCCTTCTTGAGTTCCGAGAACTTGGGCTCGGTACTCCATTTTTTCGTTTGCGACTTTCCGCCGCAGCCACAGTTACAGCTCATATTATCCTCATATAACAAGACAGCGCCTGAGCAGCGCTTTCTAGTTTATTTTGTGTTTTTGACAACCTTTGCTTTTTTTACCGACGGATTTTTCGAAATCGCATCCGACGGCTTCATAAAATCTTCAATCTTTCCGAGCGTCTCCGCCGAAAGGATATGTTCCATACAGCAGGCGTCCTTGTCGGCAATCGCCTCGGACACGCCGAGCTTGATCAGGAATCCCTTCAGGAGAATATGGCGGTTCAGGATCATGGCGGCAACGCGCTGTCCTTCTTCGGTGAGTTCCACTCCGCTATAGGGTTCCTGCTTTACCAGGCCCATTTTCTTGAGTTCGACCATTGCCTTCGCCACCGACGGCATCTTCACCGAAAGGGCCGCGGCAATGTCCTTAACGCGGGCGAGGCCATTCGCAAGGCGCAGCATGTGCACCATTTCCAAATAGTCTTCCAGACTCTGAGTCAGTTTTGTATGGTCCATTTTAACCAGCCTTTATTAGACGCGACTAATATAGTTTAATAAATCTAATTAGGCAAGGCTAAAATTATTAAAGAAAACATATTTATTTAGGGTGGGCTAACTTTATAACTAAAAATTTACGAAATTTTCGCGTTTTTGCCCTTGTTTTTCTAGTTAGATTTATCTAACTTTTAGTTAGACAAGTCTAATTCTGATTGTAGCCATAGCTTTCGGACCCGGACTTGTCTGGTTGAAGCAAAAATCCAATTCCCTCCTTGTGTCTCTTTGGGAACGATTGCGCCCCCGCTCAAGTAGCTCTGAGCAGGGGCGTTTTTTGTGCATAAAAAGGTGGTATTATACCACCTTTACGCATTAATTTGACGACGTGATAAATACGTGCCAGGAGCCGTCCTCTTTCCCCCGCTCGACATAGTGCTTATCGAGAAGGCGCTGGACCAACTTATCGACTGCCGATTTCTGAATGCCGAGTTTTCTCTGGATTTCGGCATTCGTCAATACGGGTTCACTCTGCATCATGTTAAGAATTCTGCCGTAGTTCGGCGTGCGGAACTCAATACATTCCCCATCATACCACCAGATGTTTTCCCCGCGCTTCGTTAGGAATTGTACATCCGCGTCAATTTCCTGCGCAACCATGTTGCGGAAATACTTGAGGAACGGAGCAATCGCTTGCAATGAAGCCCTAGCCCCAGAACTGGGCGCAGAGCCCACCTTCAAATCGGCGGCATGCAAAGCCTCCAGATATTCATCCTTCTTTCGGCTACGGACCACAACCATGGGAATATCGTGTTTTGCCAAGATGTAATTCACGAGCAACCGGGCGATTCTGCCATTACCGTCCTCGAACGGATGGATCCTGATATAGCGGTAATGGAACAAGGCCGCCAACTCCACTGGCGACAGCTTGCCTTCCTTTTCCGCATCATTGTACCAGTCGACAAGATCCGTCATCAACGCAGGCGTCTCTTCTGGGGATGCATAAACGAATCGGTCGCCATATCGTGTAATGACGCTGTTCGGGCGAGTCTTGTACTGTCCTGCATGAACCACATACCCAACTTGCATTCCTCCGGGTAGTTCACGATGAACGGAATAATCTTCACGCAGCAATGTGCGGTGCAAGCCCCTTATAAAATGTTGGGTGAGAGGGGTCTCCTTGATGCGGGACTCCGCCACCATCATCTTGAGAGACACCTCGCTTGCGACCATCTCCTGCACGCTCCGAACATTCGCCTCACCAATGACCTTTCCGAAAAGCAGAAGAATCTCCGTCTGCCCATAGGTGAGCGTATTGCCTTCGATGTGGTTGCTGTTGTAGTTGAAATCGACCGAAAAACGGCGCGCAAGACGTGCCTTGTCATCTTCTGAAAGTGGCTGGAGGGCCAGCCAGGCCTCAAGGGATTTTTCTAGGGTCAGGTATCTCATACCTTAAATATAACCAAAATGTTCTTAAAAAGGTAGTCAACATACCACCTTTTTTACGAAATTTTGCTAAATTCTAGTCGAAATATTACTAAAAAGGTAGTCATTAGACCACTTTTTTTGCCGTTTCCGCTAATTTTGCCTCAGCGGAGTCATGCTCTTGGCGCAGATTCCCATGGTCGAGAGGTTGTGCAGCAGTGCCGAAGTTGCGGGGGAGAGCAAGCCGAAGAAGCCTGCCGCCAGTAGCGACGTGTTGAAGGCCACGATAAAGCGGTAATTTGCCTGGATGCGCTCCATGAGTTGTGTACTCAGTGTGCGGAGTTCCGCGAGATCGCGCAAATCTTCGCTGCGGAGCGTCACGTCGGCAGTTTCACGGGCGATGTCGCTTGCATCGCTCATGGCGACCGACACGTTTGCGGCTGCAAGAGCAGGGGCATCGTTGATTCCGTCGC
>Ga0265298_10005796_pt1 | contig 15385 bp, 11 predicted proteins | sample AusTroGonzalo_MG_3_FD_193486 | JGI IMG/M metagenome (GOLD analysis project Ga0265298, IMG submission 193486) | Bovine rumen microbial communities from tropical cattle in Woodstock, Queensland, Australia - Gonzalo_01 | ecosystem: Host-associated > Mammals > Digestive system > Stomach > Rumen ... | reverse complement strand
CGCCTCGGACTGGTCATCCCAATAGATCCTGTAGGAGAACTTCACGATCTGGTTCTCGGGACAGCCGGACATGGAGTTGTTCCTGATGCCGTCGTAGCCCTGGGCGCGCTTGGCGTGCATGCAGTGCGTGTCGTGTGCGTCGATGACGTAGGCTTCGTTACTGTCGGCGCAGTTGGTGCCGCGGACGACCCAGCCGTCCTGGCCCTGGAGGTCGCCGACCTGCATGAAGGGTTCCTCGAAGTCTTCCTTGTAGATGATGTGTCCGGCGCCGGCCGTCACGAGGACGTTGGTGGAGCCGGCCGTGCCGCAGTCAATGCTGATCATGCCGCGGTAATAGTCCTCGTTCATGCCGGAGCGGTCGACGTTGAAGACGATCTTGGCTTCGTCTTCGCAGGTGCCGCTGGCGGGATCGGCGATTGAGAGCCAGGTGCCGCCCATGGTGACGGAGGCGGTGTAGTCGAAGCTGCCGCCGCCGGCGTTGACCAGTGTCACTTCGCCGCTTTCAGCAGTCAAGCCGGTGTGGAAAGTGTCGTCATCGATGCCCATGATGGGCTCGTCGCCCCTGGGGATGTATTCGCACTGGATGTCGTCAAAGTAGAACTTGGCGTCCCAGTCGTCGTTGCCGCTTGCTTTGTCGGTGCAGAAGGAGAGGCCGGTGAAGGCCTTGACGGCCACATCGTAGAGGTTGTAGTCGGAGATGTCCGCCACTTCCTCGCCGATCTGCACTTCCACGCCCTTCATGGTGGCGTAGTCGATTGTGTAAGAGATGTAGACCCACTCGTCCATGGGCCAGGTCTTGCCGCTGAACGCGTCGGGAGGATTGTAGCCGCCGTCTCTCATCTGGTAGAGATAGAAGGTGTTCTGGCCGTCGGTCTTTCTGATTTTCATACAGAAAGGCTTGGCGGTGTCGGGCGTGGCGATGTAGATGCTGCCGGCGTTGGAAGCGGAATCCCAATAGACCTTGCCGGAAACTTTCACCATGGCCAGAGCCGGGCAGCCTTCGATGGGCGAGCTGTCGGAGCGGCCGCCCTTTCTAACGCCGTCGTAGCCGGTGGACCTGTAAGCGTGCATAACCTGGCTTTCCGCGAACTCGGGCTTTTCGATCTCGGCCTTGTTGCTGCTGCTGCCGGTGGAGCTTCTGACCATCCAGCCCTCCTGAGTCTGCAGGTCGCCCAAGGTCATGAAGGGTTCCTCGAAGTCTTCTTTGTAGAAGACCGTGCCGTTCACCCAGTAAACGCTCACTACTTCTTTTCCGGCATCGCCGGCGTCGATGGTGAACTTCGCTCTGGCGTAATCCTTGTCACCGCTGGTGGAAAGGGTCAGGTCCTTGGTGCCGTTGTAAGTGCCGCTAGAGGGGCTGACGGTCAGCCAGTCGGCGCCTTCGCTCTTGGTGATAGAGAAGGTGATGTCGCCTTCGGTGCCGGCGTTCTGAAGAGTCAGGTGTCCCTGGGCTTTCTTCTTAAGCGTCAGGCTGTTCGTGTCAATGAACAGGTGCGGGCCGGAGTAGCGCGGTTCAACTTCCACCTTGACGTCGTCGTAGTAGGTGACCCAGTCTTTTCTGGTGCTGAACTGCGTGGAGAAGCGGATCCTGACTGGCTGCCCATAGAAACTGCCGCTCATGGGGATGTGGCAGGCCTGGGCTTCGCCGTTACAGGTGATCTCCCTGATGGTATTGTCGTAGTTGTCCCACAGTATGGAGATCTGGTTGGGCGTATTGTCCTTGTGGAGATTGGTCAGCGTCGCGCCCGTGGGGTAAGACGTCAGCTCGCCTTTAGTCACGTTCATGTGCAGATAAGCGAAACGGTTGGTCTCGCCGTTCACGGCGTAGAGCGCCATAATGTCGGTCTCGCTGGAGGCTACCACGGTGGCGGAAACTCTCACCAGCTGTCTAAGAGGATCTTCGGTCGACATATCGAACTTCGGGCTGAAGATCATGTCGTAATCCGCCGAACCGCCGTCGGTCTGCTGCATTTTCAGGCATTTGCTGGAAATGCCGCTCTCGTTCTCGACGATGGTGGAACTGCCGTCGTAGGTGGAAAAGAAGGCCCAGCCTTCGACGTTCCCGACCAGTTCGGTACCGGTCTCGTAGCTCTCGAAATCCTCTTCGTAGATGGTCACGGCCATAAGCGTGGAGGAAAGCGCCAAAAGAAGCGCCAGGAGAAGTAAACGTTTCATAAATGAACTCCTTGGTTAATTGGATGCGACCTGTAAAAACAAGTCCAGGTAAGATAGGAAAATTTTATTAAATGGCGCAATTTTTGTCAACTTGAATAGGCCTTTGAGAAACTAAATTCCCGAGTTTATGATAAAATTACATAGTTAACTAAAGATTTTACGCCTATGAGATCAGGTCTACTCTCGGTTTTCCTCTTTTGCCTCAGCATGTCCGCCTTCTCCGCCGACACCGTTTTATTCGGCGGCATGCGCCTTACTTACTCCGGAAAAGGCTACTGCGTCGCCTCACCTTACAGCAACGACGGAAAGTGGGACGTCTGGGATCTGAAAGTCGTGGACGATGCCGCCTCCGCCGCCAAAGCGACGCTGACGATCAAGCCTTTGGAAAACGATCCCACCAACTTCTGTCTTAAGATCCGCTGTCTCAGCGCTCCGGCTCTGAAGTCTCTGAAGATCACCTTCCCCCCGGGCGCCAACGGAGTCGGCTTCCTTAAAGACCTCTATGTTGGAAGCGGGATGAAGAACATCACCGTAACAGGCGGAGACTTGGGCTCGAACGAAGGCGGCGACGGTCTAATCAGCATCAACGGCAGCGTTGATCGGATCAAAATATCCGGTCTGAAACGCAAAGACAAAACGAGCGGCGAACTCTCCTATTGGGGCGGCAGCCTTTGGGCCGACGTCGACATAAAAGGTTCCCTTGGCTCCTGTCTCATTACCGGCGGAAACTATTCCTTCCGCCCCGGAAAGGACGACAAACGCTTAGCCTGTTTCAACGTGACGGGAAACGTCAAAAAATTCGCTTTGAAAGCCTTCCTTTTCAAGGACAGTTCCGGAACTGCACGCTCCTGCGGCGGATTTGCCAGCGCTGACCTGGCCGCCGGCGCCTCCCTTGGCTCTCTCATAATATCGGGCGGCGGTTGGATGAACGGTCTGGTCACGGCGCCCAGGATCGGAAAAGTGAGCGTCAGCGGACCGAACCCCTCTGCCCAGATACTTCCGGCTTTGAGAGAAGAATACGGTCTTGTGAACGCCTCCATAAGGGCCGTCAGCGACACCGACATTGGCAACTTCACCAACTATTATTTGGGCGCTTGCTCCTTCCGCTCGGCCAACGTCATCGGATCCCTTATCACGGCGCACGGCAGCCTGAAAAGCCTGAAAGTCTCAGCGGACGGCAGCGGGAACGGAGGAATTGTGGGAGAAAGTTCCGTTTACGCCGGAGTTGGCTACGACAACACTTACGTCCCCTCCCCCGTAATTTTCGCTCATGCTCCCAAAAGCGGCGTGCTTTCCGCCGGAACCAACTGTGTCTTCACCCTGCCCTTTACCATAACCAATCTTCCCCCGGAAGGCGTTTCTTCCATCAGCATTTCATCCCGCGGAATCGCCTGGGACTGCTTCATCTCCAACGAATTCAACGAGACCATATCGAAGTTCGACAGATGGGATCTTAGCGGCACCAACACCGCTTCCGGAGTTTTCGTCTGGGATCCGGCCCTGGGAGACTTCGACTTCAACGGCGTAGATTCCGTGACCGTCAGCAACATAAAGATAAGAGTGTCCTACAGTTCCTCTCCTCTTCGCCACACGGAACTGCCTTTGAAACTGATCGTTAGGCAGCAACAGAAAGAGGTCACTGCCACGAACTTTATCTACTCCGGTTCCGCCGCGGCCCCCCAGCGCAGTATATATCCCGGGAACATCGGCTCCGTCAACTGCTGCGAAGCTAAAAACAGCCTCTTCGCGGGTGGATTGCTCTTCTCCAGCGACGGGACTTCCGAACACGCCACCTACATGGGCTCCCTAAAGTCGTTCAAAGCAAGTGACAGCGCAAAAGGAAACTTTCTCTATTCCAAAAAGAACATCAAGCTGGACAAAAATTTCGACTACGAAAACAACGAAGTCTGGATCGGCGGCTCGCGGGTAACAGGCAACTTATAATCCAAGGTGAAATAATGCGTAGATTCAACGCTTCTCTTCTGATTCTTATACTCTTCGGATCTCTTTCGCTCTTCGCAAAGAAAGAAAGGCAGCAGACCAAACAGTTCGGCAACATGAAAGCCACCTACTTCGGCAACGGAACGCTCGAGGTCGTCCCGGTCATGGGAACGGATATTTGGGACCTGAGAGTGACGGACGCCGGCGTTTCTTACATCGACGGCACCCTGACCGTAGCCCCGCAGAAAAAATACGCCAAGACTCCCGCCAACGTTAAGATCCGCGAGATCTACTGCGACGGCATCTTAAAATCCCTCAAAGTTACCTTCCCTCCCGGCTTGGACCACGCTGGCTTTGTCCAGAACATCGCGATCATTGGAAACATCAGCTATCTTACCATTAAGGGCGGCGACCTTGGCTCGCCCCTGGGCTCCGGCGGCATGATGAGGATCAGGGGAAGGATAGCCCACCTCAACGTCAGCGGAAAAGCTTTCCAGAACGCTGAAAAGCAAAGGACCGAATACTGGGGCGGCAACGTCTGGGCCGACCTCAAAGTGAAAGACCAGCTGCAGTACACTTCCATAAAAGGCGGCAACCTTTACTTCGATCCCGCTACCGGCGGCACGCACGGCGTTATAGAATCCAGCGACAACATGAGGACTTTCACAGTCGCTTCGCAGACAGTCAAGGACAAATATACCAAAGAGGCAAAATGCTACGGCGGCGTGGTGAACGCCGACATCGTTTCCCTTCTGGACGGACTCAAAAGCATGAAGATTAAAGGCGGAGTTTTCATGGGCGGAATGATCCGTTCCAAATTCCTCAGGACTTTCAATGTCACCGCTTTCAAGACCGCCTCCTCATACCCAGTAGAAAGGGGTTTGTGCGGCATAAGAAACGCCTACTTCGCCGTCCGCGACTACAACAAAACGACTCTTAATTACACGAACTTCTTTGTCAGGACGATCTCGGTCAAGGACGCCGACATGATCAACAGCACGTTTACCTGCCAGGGCAACATCTCCGAAATGAAGGCCAATTCCAATAAATCGCTTCCCTACGGCGTGATCAGCAACTGCGTTGTGCGCGCCGGCTATTCCGGCCAGCTTCTGGACTATAACATGCCGGAGATCAGCCTGGACAGGACCGTGGAAGTCTCCACAAACGCGGTCATGGAGATCCCCTTCGCCATAAGCAACCTGGTCGCCGATTGCGAATATGATCTCTACCTCCCCAACAAGGACCGCGCCTGGCACGTCAGATTATCGGACGGAACGGAAGAATACTCCGGTCCTTCCAAGATCGCCCTTACGGGATCGGATAGCTATTCAGGCAAGATCTTGTGGGATCCCTCCGAAGAGGAACTCTACTTTGGGAAAGAAAGTTCGATCCCGGTGACGAACCTGACGCTCAGGGTTTTGAGAAAAGGTTCTCCGGAACTCTTTTTAGACGTTAAGCCAAGGATAACCGTGCTGGGAAACAGCGACGGCACCATGGAGCGCCATTATCCGACCACCTTCACTTATTCAGGCATCGTGGAGACCGTCGCCAATGAGAAAGGCCATATCGGCAGCCTCTCCTGCAGCGAAGCCTACGATTCGCTTTTCGCCGGCGGAACGATCATCAGCGATCTCAGCAATCCCGCCCACGCCTCTTACCTAGGGAACGTCAACAGCGCCAAGTTCAAATCAAAGGCCTTGGGCAACATGATATTGTCCAAGGGCAAAACAACCATATCCCCCAAAACGTTCGACTATCAGAAAAACGAAGTCTGGGTCAACGGACAAAGGCGCGACAATTAAGCTTATTGGCTTTTTGTGAGCGGCAGGAAAGCCTGCTCATGCAGCCTCATGCAGAAGGTGTCGAAGCCGTCGCCCCATTCCTTGGGGAGCCGTATTAGCTCGAAATTGCGGCGCATCCTGGAATTGCCGCCCTTGGCGTTTTTCAGAAACGTTGTGAATTCCGAATCGCCCAAGTCGATCAGCGGTTTGGTGAAAGCTTTGGCCTGGCGCAGATAATACAGGCATTTCTCCCTGCTGTCGATGGCGCTCGGGTCTATCATTTGGGAAGCCAGGAAAAGCTTTTTCTCGTCAAGGCAAGGCAGATCAAAGTCGCCGTCTACGGTCGTCACGACGTTCAGATTGGCCGCGTTCGCGCAGTACCCGACCCTCACGACGTCGCCCGCGCCGTCTTTAACGGCAACCAGCTCCATAAACTCGTCGAAGGCCTTTCCGCAAACCATATAGTTGAAAGCCGCCTGGAAATTGTTGGTAAGTTTTTCATCGACATAAACGAGCATTTCCTTTCCCGATTTGTCCATGCAGATGTTTTCTACCGGACATATGAAGGGCCGCTTTGTTTTCAGTTTCTTGTAGACCGCCTTGTCGTTGACCACGTAAACTTTTATGGAAGCGTCCGGCCAGGGGAAGTGGTTCGTTACGGCGTTGTCGCCCAGGAAATGCATCATCGTGACCGCCATGGTCGCACCTTGCATAACTTTTCTCAAGCGGAAATATTTCTCGGTGTCGGCCAGGTGAGTCTCTTTTACTTTCGGTTTCTCGACTTTCTTTTTGGCTTTGTTTCTCTGCTCCTCGTTCCAGAGATCAGCGGACTTGATCTTCGCTGTTACCTCGTCGCATTTGGTCTTAGCCTGCTTGTACCTCATCTCCGCGTATTCCAGCGCTTCCTCGTCGAACTCTTCTTTCAGCTTGTTGACCCTTTTCTCGGCTTCCGCAAGCTCTTTGCTGCGGCGCGCCAGTTCTTCCTTGGCGCGGGCGTATTCCTCGGGAGAGAGCTGTTTGGCGACCTGGGCGACCACTTGGGTGACGGAGGGATCCGGCCCGGGAGCGACGTATTTCGGCGGATAATAGATCTCGAACAAGCCTTCTTTAAAACTTGCGGGAGCTTTGCAATAAGCGCCGTAGCCTTCGCCGAATCCGGCGAAAAGCTCAGCCGCGCAAAAGAACGCGAACACTAATAAAGAAGAACCTAAGAACGCTTTCATAACATCCTAGTGTCTATAAATGATACGTTTCCCACTGCTGGTGTGGGTGCTTTTATATTCGTTGTGCCTGCGTTCCCGCGTCTCCTTCCTCCTCTGAAGTATTTCCTCCTTGTCCTTTTGAGCGATAGCGTCGTTTTCCAGGGACTGTTTCCATTCGGAATAGGCCTCGGCGTCATTGGCCGCTTCGGTCAGCGGGAAGAAGAGCCTTGTCGTCATGTTGTTGCAGAAATCGTCGTAGTTCTCAGCCCATTCCTCGCCCAGACCCAGGTGCTGAAAGCTGTTGCGGAAGCCGGAATTCCCGCCTTGCAGGCTGGGAAGATATTTGCTGAAGAAATTGCTGTGTTTCATGAGAAAATCGACTACGGCGGCGCACTGCCTTGAGAAGCAGAGCAAGCGCTTCGGGTCGTTCATTCTGGTCGGATTGATGAGTTCGCTGGGCGCGAGCAGGTCCTTTTCCTTCAGGGCCCGAAGATAAAACACCTTGTTGACGTCGACGACGGAATTAAGTCCCGAGACGTGGAAGGCAAAGCCTCTGGCCACCAGATCGCTGGCCTCTTCCTTGGGATTGACTTCCAGCATCTTCCGCTCGAAAGCCAGCGAAGCCATCGCGAATTTCAGGCTGGCCGCCAGGGAATTTGTAATGGCCGGCGAAGCGAAAAGCAGAACGGAACGGCTCTTCAGATCCCAGTCCGCGTTCCTGGCGGGGGAAAAGTGCTTTACTTCCCTCTTGAGGGCTTTCCACATCTTCGGATCAGTCACGAAATAAACTTTGTAATGGATCTTCCCATCGTCGCTGCTGACGCCCAGGATGTTCTTGGCGCTGTCGAAACAACCGCTGGCAGCGCTTGCAAGCTCTTGAAGGTCGTAATATCTGGCAGTTGACTCGAAATGGACCTCAGGGCCTTTCTTTGGTTTTTCAGCGGCGGCGGTATTCTCTTCCTTCTTCTCCTCTTTTTTTACCTCTTTCTTCTCCTCGGGTTTTTTGGCGACTTCCTTTTCCGACGGTTTGCCTTCCATTTCGGCCAAGACTTCCTTGGCGATATCCAGCATGGCCTGGTTGGCTTTCAGTTCAAACTTCAGGTTCTTAACTTCCTCAAAATCGGCGTCAGGATCCAAACTTTTCAGCTGTTCATTGATATTCGCGATCTCTTCGTTGTAATGCCGAATGTTTTCCCTGGCGTTTGTCAGCTTGTCGTCGCTTCCCCAATCGGCCTCGGAATTGAAAGGATCTTTCACTTCCTCGGCTTTCGGGTCGTCAGCTTTCAGTTCTTTGAAATTCGTTTCCTCAACTTTCGCTTTGGCCTTGCCCGGGACCTGGCATTGCTCAAAATATAAGATATCCACTTCGAGGGACTCTAAAATTTTAGCGTCCTTGAAAGCTTTCTTCCATTCCTGTGGGCCGGCGGCTAAGGAAGTTAGGCCTAGGAGGAAGCACAAAACAAAAAGTTCATAATAATATTTCATATCTGTTCCTCGCAGATGTTTTTTACCGGTATTTTCTAAGATCTTCTCTATATTTCCTGTCCTTAGCTCTTCTTTCCAACTCTTTGTCCTCCTGCTTTAAAGAGGCCCGCCACTCCGCCATTGCCACAGGATCCTTATTGGCCTCTTCCGTTAAGGGGAAGAACAAGCGCTTTGACATGTTGTTGCAGAAATCATCATAATTCCAGGCCCATTCGGCGGGATTGAGCATATGCTGGTAGCTGTTGCGGAAGCCGGAATTGCCTCCCTTCGAGATCTTAAGGAATTCTTTTACCCTGTTGGTCCCGAAAAAGTCCACAATGGCCCTGCTCTGCCTCATGAAATAATAGCAGCGTTTGGGATCTCCCATCCTTGTAGGATTCAAAAGTTCAGCGGGCAGAAGAAGCTCTTTTTCCTTCAAAAACTCCATCTTCGTTACCTTGTTGAGATCAACGACCGCGTCCAGGTCAGCCGCTTTTGCCCTTAATCCATAGGAGAAAATGTCAGGGACTTCGGAACTATTCTGTTTCATTATAGGCATAGCCTGGTCGAAGGCTATGGAAGCCACGGCAAAGGCCGCGCTCGCGGCCAGGTCTTCCTTTATCTTCGGTGACGCGAAAAGCAGCACCGACTGGCTTGCGCTGTCCCAGCAGACGTTGTGCACGGGCGAGAACGTTTTGCTTGTGGTCTTCAGGGCGTTCCACATCTTCGGGGATGTGACCAAATATATTTTGGTGTTCACATACTGCCACTTCAGATCTAATTGCAGCCAACTGTTGATATTGCGGTAAGCCGCGTCGCCGGCATTCGCTATTTTAACGACGTTGTAGAATTCCTTGGTGGGGACTTCGTGGGTTTCCGGTGTTTTGGGAGGCTTCTTGCCGACTTCCTCAACGGCCGGCTTTTCCGGCTCGGCAGGTTTCTCCGGCTCGGCGGGTTTTTCAGGCTCCGCAGGCTTCTCGGGTTCGGCCGGTTTCTCCTCTTCCGCTTTAGGGGTCTCCTTTTCCGCTGACTGGCCTTCCAGCTCGGCTAAGACTTCCTGCGCGATCTCCAGCATGGTCTGGTTGGCTTTCAGCTCTATTTCCAGGTTCTTGACTTCCTCATAATCGGCATCGCGGTCCAAGCTTTTCAACTGTTCTTTGACATACGCGATCTCTTCGTTGTAATGCTGAATGTTTTCCCTGGCTCTTTTCAGCTTGTCATCCCTTTCCCATTCGGCCTCGGAATTAAAAGGACTTTTCACTTCCTCGACCTTCTCTTCCTTTACGGGCTCTGGGGCTTTCACTTCCTTCGCAGGCGTGGGGAGTACGCGGGCGGGGCCGGGAGCCAGGCTTATGGCGAAATAATAAACGACCACATCGCCCGAACCTTCTTTATACACACCTTCTTTCGAGAAGGCCTTCTCCCAATCTTTCGGGCCGGCCGCCGTTGCTTCAGCGGCCAAAAACAGCAAAAGCAAAAAAAGGCTGTAATATTTGGTCATATCGCGGTCCTCCTTTTGATTCTATTATACGATTTATTTGTAATGCTCGCACCCAAGGCAGCGCTTTTTGATCTTCGCGCTGCGGCGCTTGAAGGCCTCGAAGGTCTCCTTGCTGATCACATGCTCCACCTTGCAGGCGTCCTTGATCGCGATCTCCTCGGGGACGCCGAGTTCCATGAAGACCGCGCTTAAGACTTCATGGCGTTCGTAGATCTCCCTGGCGACCTTTTCGCCTTCGGGAAGAAGAATGATATGGTCAAAGCCGTCGATGTCGATGTAGCCCTGGTTTTTCAATCTCTTCAGGGCGATGCTGACGCTCGGCTTGGAAAAGCCCATGGCTCTGGAAACATCCACCGCATGGACGCCTTCGTCCTTGCTTTTCTGCAGGACGAGGATCGTTTCCAGGTACATTTCCGCGGATTCTCTCATGACTTGCGGTTCTTGAGGTTGGTTAACCACTGCTTCAAAGCGGCGTCCAATGGCGCGTGATGCTCTTCGGGCAGCGTCTGGAAGATCTCGGCCAGAAGCTTGTCGTAGCCCGGCCAGACTTCCTCGATGAATTCCAGTCCCTTCGGAGTGATCTTGATGATGTTCTCGCGGCGGCTCGTCGGGTTCACGCCGCGGACGACGTAGCCGGCCTTTTCAAGGCTGTCCAGCATCTTTGTAATGTTGCCTGGCGTCACGATCAGGTGGCTGGCCAGCTTGACCTGCGAAAGGCCCTTGCCGTGGTTCTGGTTTTTCAGGGCGAAGAGCACATTGTACTTGGTGGCGTTCAAGCCGTAAGAGGCCAGATACTGGTTCACTTCCTTCATCGTGATGTTGTAGACGAGCGCGAAAACGTACGAGGTGCTTTCGTACTTTCGGCCCTTCCACTCGTAGATGCCGTACTGCTCAAGATCGACTTGTTTGGGTTTTTTGGTCATATTTTTTGTCCTCTTTTTGGGGGCAGGCGGTTTGCTCATTCGCCGACATTCGCGCTTAGGGAACTTTCATAAAATGTTTTTGGCCTTTTATTCTTAAGTTTGTTCGGGTAGGCGGATAAAAGGCCGGAGCCGCAAAGTCTGCGGCTCTTTTTTTATCAGAGTTCCGTTAGAAGCTTCAGTTCCCTCTTTATCTCCTGTTTCAGATCCAACAGTTTCTCCGCCTCTTCGTTGCCGAAGTCGGTCTTCATGCGGATCATTTTCGTTATGATGTCGGAAGCGGCGATCTTCGTGAAGGGAACGCCGGCGCCGACCGCTTTCAGAGCCTCGTCGTAAAAGTCGAGGATAACGTCCATCATCCTCAGCTGCTTCCTGGGCGAGCAGTAAACGTCGTTGCTATGGAAGGCATTCTGCTGCAGGAAAGCCTGCTTTATTATGTCCGCGGTCTCCAAAAGCACGCGCTGGCGGTCGGGCAGTGCGTCCGGTCCGACGAGCTTCACGACCTGCTGAAGTTTGTTCTCCTCCTGCAGTATGCGCATGGCCTGTTCGCGCATGGAGGAATAATCGAGTTCCGGCACTTCCTTCTTCCACCATTCGAGCACCTCCGCGACGTATTCGCTGTAGGAGTCGTTCCAGTTGATGGAGGGGAAGTGGCGGGCACTAGCCAGCGCCTTGTCCAAGGCCCAGAAGGCCCTGATGTAGCGCCTGGTGTTCTGCGTCACGGGTTCGGAGAAGTCGCCGCCCTGGGGAGAGACGGCGCCGATAACGGAAATGGAGCCTTCCCTTATGTTGTCGCCTTCGCCCTGGGTCACTCTGCCGGCTCTCTCGTAGAACTCCGCCAGACGGCTGCCGAGGTAGGCCGGGAAGCCTTCTTCCGCGGGCATTTCCTCAAGGCGTCCGCTGATCTCGCGCAGAGCTTCCGCCCAGCGGGAGGTGGAGTCCGCCATGATGGCCACATGGTAGCCCATGTCGCGGTAGTATTCCGCGATGGTGATGCCGGTGTAGATGCTGGCCTCGCGGGCCGTCACAGGCATGTTGGATGTGTTGGCTATGAGCACCGTGCGTTCGATAAGCGGATACCCGCTCTTCGGGTCCTTGAGTTCCGGGAACTCCTGCAGGACTTGCGTCATCTCGTTGCCGCGCTCGCCGCAGCCGATGTAAACGATAACGTTGGCGTCACACCATTTGGCGAGCTGGTGCTGCGTCACGGTTTTGCCTGTGCCGAAACCGCCCGGTATGGCGGCCGCGCCGCCTCTGGCGATCGTGAAGAAGAAGTCGATGACTCTCTGTCCGGTGAAGAGCGGCACGTTCGGTTCGAGCCTGCCCTTACTTGGCCTCGGGTGCCTGACGGGCCATTTCTGCGCCAAACGCAGCACCGTCCCGTCTTCCAAACGTCCGATCTCGTCTTTTATCGTGTACTCCCCTTCCGGAGCCAGGCTAATAAGTTTTCCCTGCTTGTCGGGTGGGACCATGATCTTGTGGGTGATCAGGCGACTTTCAGGCACTTCGCCAATGATGTCGCAGCCGTTGAGCTCGTCGCCGACTTTGACCTTCGGCACGAAATGCCACTTCTTTTCCTCGTTGAGTTTCGGTACGGAAACGCCGCGGCTGATGAAGGTCCCGGTCTTTTCATAGATGCGGTCCAGAGGACGCTGGATGCCGTCGTAGAAACTGCCCAGAAGTCCCGGTCCCAGTTCCACGGAAAGCGCGCTGCCCAAGCCCTTGACGACGTCGCCGGGCTTGATGTCGGTCGTGTCCTCGTACATCTGGATGGTGCTCATGTCGCCTTCCTGGCGGATGATCTCGCCAGGGAGATTCAGCTCGCCAACAAGCACCTGCTCGCCCATGCTGAGCTCGGCGGTGTCGGCGGCGGTGACGGCCGGGCCGTTCACGCGATAGACCGTTCCCAATCTTGTCTGAGTCTCTTCCATTGTTATTCCCCAAGTCGGCGCATGATAAGGTCACGCCACTTTTCTTCGTTGTTCTTGACAGCCGCTTCCAGGGTGCAGTCCACGGAGATCCTTCCCTTCGGATCGCTCACCTTGAAGCCGCCGGCATAGTCGCCGGTAACGACTTCTTTTAGTTTCGCGCCTTTAGCGAGGGATCTTATCGCCGCTTCATCCTCTTTCGCGCAGGATACGCAGAATTCTTCGTCGAAGCAGCTAGTCGCCTTTTCAAAGCAAGTCTTCAGCCAGCTCTGGTATTTCTCGCCTAGATTTCCGGAGCGCCCTTCTTTCTTGAAGATCTCAAGGGCGGTCTTCAGTATCTCCTCGACGAAAGTCTGGCGCTGGGCAAGCTCACGCTTTTTGTTTTCCCTCACTCTCACCACAGACTGCCTTTCCCTCAAGGAAAGAAGCTCCGCGGTGTTTTCGCTCTTGTAGCGCTCGTTCCTCTCCGCGGCTTCCTTCCTGGCGTACTCCACTTCGCGGTCCGCGATCTTCCTCGCGACCCTGACAGCGTTCTCCGCTTCGGCTCTGGCGTTATCCAGTATCTCTGAAAAAATCTTTTCCATAATTTTTTTAGAGTTTCAAGCCCAGTGACCGCTGCACGACGGCCATGATGTCTTCCACCGCCTTTTCTCCCGTGGAATCCTCCACGCTCAGAACCAGCGGAAGGTGCTTGCGGAAACGGTATTCGTCAAACTCGTTGCCCAGGGAATTGGCGATGCTCTGGGCGACCAGGATGAGTCCGATGTCCTCGTCCTGAAGCATTTTGAGAATAGCCGTCCTGGCTTCCTGGGCCGTTTTCACGACCACGCCGTCTATCCCGGCGAAACCGAAGCCGCGCACAGTTATTATGTCACCGACTATCTTGATTTTCACGTGTTTTTATTTGAAAAGGATCATGAAGGCGATGATCGTTCCGTAAAGGCAGATACCTTCAGCCAAGCCGAGGAAGATGAGGGAACGGCCCATCAGTTCGGGGCGTTCAGAAACGGCGCCCAAAGCGGCGGAGCCGACGATGGCGACAGCCGTGCCGCCGGCGATGGAGCCTAAGCTGACGGCGGCCGCGGCGGCCCAGAATCTCATGGTGTTGCTTTCCTGCTGGGGAGCGGAAGCGGTGATGGCTTCGGCTTCTTCAGCCTGGACGTTCATGGGGATGGCCATGGGGGCCAAAAGAACGGCCGCGACCGCGGCGACAAGCGCGAAACTCCTGGCAAAGCGGGATCTCAGATCTTTACTTTTCATTGGTTACTCCTTATTTAAATTTAGATTAAATGCTATACGTCGTCCACTCTCAAAGGATCGTACTTCACGCCTGAGCCTCCGAAGAACTTCGAGAAGAACTCGTAGTATTCCAAACGCAGGCACTGTATGAAAACGATCAGCCCTTCCAAGAGCATGACAAAAATATTTCCCACGATGATAGAGACGATGTAGGAGACTTTGCTTGAAGCGTTGGCGGCAGGGCCGCTCCAGCCGCCCCCTACGTCGGCAAGAATGTAAACTACGCTCATCATGACGGCGTGGTTCATGCCGAAGGCGCCCACACGCATGAACGAGATGGTGTTGGTCATGAGGCTCAGAATAATTTCGACCGGCTTGAAGAGCTGCTCGGCCAGACCTTCGTCCTCCGTCTCCTCTTCCTTGGCGGCCAGCAAAGCCTCTTTTATGGCCTTTCTCTTAAGCACAAGGCCCCAGACTATGTCGCCCAGCAGAACGGCCGCCACGGGGACAATAAGCATTCCCACGGCCAGGCCTATTGAGAGCGTCCCCTTCCTTACGACCATGTAATAGAAGAGCGCGATGGCGGTCCAGTAGAAAACGCTGCTCAAAAGGCCCCACTGCCCGAAAATAGCCTCGCGCCAATTCTTGCGCATGATAGCCTGCCAGACGTTCAGGAAGATGCCCAGCGTCAGAACGAGCGTGCCGACGAAGATCGCGCTGGCGATAAGCTTGATGCTATCCTCGGCGGGGTGCAGCCACAAAGCCGGGATCAGCTCCTCGTTGCCGAAGACGGAGCCGTACATGAAGCCGAAGAACATGGCCGAAACGCCCACGCACATAAAGAGTTTTCCGGTGTCCGCGAGCGGGGCGAGCTTCTTGTTGAAGGCGAAGAAGGCGCCCAAGAGCACGAAGATCAGACCCTGGCCGACGTCGCCGAACATCATGCCGAACAGAACCAAAAAAGTGATGGCGACGAAAAGCGTCGGGTCGATGCCGTTGTACTCCGGGTATCCGTAGGTAGTGACCAGCGGTTCGAAAGGCCTCAGGAAGGAGGGATGGTCGAACTTCGTCGGGACGGTGGCCGCGCCGCTTCTGACGACGCTCACAGCTTCGCCTTCCGGATCTTCCGGGCAGGAGATGTCATAGATGAGCCGGCCTTCCAGAACTCCAGATAGTTCCTCGGCGATCTTTTGGGCGACCTTTTTCGGGACCCAGCCGCTGATGTAAGTCGTGC
>Ga0265298_10005795_pt1 | contig 15386 bp, 17 predicted proteins | sample AusTroGonzalo_MG_3_FD_193486 | JGI IMG/M metagenome (GOLD analysis project Ga0265298, IMG submission 193486) | Bovine rumen microbial communities from tropical cattle in Woodstock, Queensland, Australia - Gonzalo_01 | ecosystem: Host-associated > Mammals > Digestive system > Stomach > Rumen ... | reverse complement strand
CTGAAGGACGGACGATGTGAAGATGGGCGGCCACGTACCAGTTCTGCTGAAAGAGGTGATGGATGCGTTGGCCGTGCGACCTGGTGGGAGATATGTGGACGGCACTCTCGGGCGAGCCGGGCACACGAAGGAGATAATCGCCCGGGGCGGGATGGTTCTCGGCATAGACCGCGACGAACAGGCCATCCGCGAAATCGGAGAAGTCGCGGGGTTGACGGCTGTACGAGGCCGACATGGTTGCTTGAAGGAGATTGCAGATGAAAAGGGATGGGGCGAAGTCGATGGAATCCTGCTGGACTTGGGTGTTTCGAGTCCTCAGCTTGATGAAGCCGGACGCGGGTTCAGCTTTCTGCGCGAGGGACCCCTTGACATGCGCATGGATAGGTCGAGCGGTCTGAGTGCCGCCGACATCGTGAATGGAGAGAGCGCGGAGAGGTTGGAAGAGATCTTCCGCGAATGGGGCGAGGAGCCGCAGGCAAGGCGCATCGCGAAGGCCATCGTGAAGGAACGCGAGAAGAGCAAGTTCGAGACGACGATTGAGTTCGCGGACTTCATTGAGAGAGTCGTAGGGAGAAGGGGCGCCCATCATCCTGCGACGCGCGTCTTCCAGGCGCTTCGGATGGAAGTGAACGACGAGATGGGCGAACTTGAGCGCGCGCTTGAAGGCGGGCTCGAGTTGCTGAAAAGCGGAGGGCGCTTCGCGGTCATAACGTTCGAGTCGCTGACAGACAGGGCAGTCAAGAGGTTCTTCGCAAGACACGTAGGCAAGATGGTTTCGCTGCAGCAGGGCGGCGAGCGTTGGGAGGGCGAAGAGCCCAAAATGAGAGCGGTGACCGGAAAGGTGGTCGTCGCGACGAAGGAAGAAGCAGATTTAAACCCGCGGTCGCGGAGCGCAAAGCTCCGGGCTGCAGAAAAGGAGTAGTTCGACGATGAGAAAAAATCGCAAGATGCCAAAGAAGATGTCTGTGATGGCCGGACGTTCCGTGCAGATCGGAGCCTTGATCATCACATGCTTCGCTATGGTCATTCTCAACATGCTTGCATCGTCGAGCTGCAAACAGCTTGAAAATACGATAGGCGAGAAGAAGCGCCAGATTGATAGTCTTGAGGACTCCTATAAGCGCGAAAAGGCGAATTGGGAGAAGATGCTGACCCCTGCGAATCTTGAGCAGGCGCTGCTCAGGCACGGGCTTGCGATGAAATTTCCGAAGACTGAGCAGGTCGTGCGCATGGACGCGGCCGGTCGTCCGTATCCCGGCCAGCGTTCGGTGGCGAGGGCGACCCAGCGCAACAAGGCCGCGCAGTCGGCGAAGTACACGCCAGTCGCTAACCCTGTGAGACGCATGGCCGCGCCCCGTACGCGCAGGTGATCCGATGCGCGGCGAGAACTGGCGATTCTGGTTTCCGGTAGTCCTGCTTCTCCTTTTCGCGGGCTATTCGTCTCAGAAGCTTGTCAGGGCTCATGTCAATCCCAATGTCGACGACATCGACTACACGTTCGAGCGCGACCTGCCTGGCTGCCGCGGGTCCATATACGGCTCGCTCGGCAAGTCCTATCCGCTTGCGAAGTCCGTGCCGCTGTGGGAATACCGTCTTGACCCCGTTGCGCTCACGAATTGCGTTGTAAAGCCGAAGGGCGCGCCGCCGCGAACTCGCGGGGAGATTTCCGACACGATAGCCGAGGCCCTTGGCCTTGACCGCGTAAAAGTGCGCAAGATGGTGTACAACACGGCGAACCGATACCAGTTCCTCGCAATGTCGTCCGATCCGGTGGCGCACAAGACGCTGTGCGATTCCCATCTCGTCGCCGGCGTGAAAATCGAGGACACGCAGGTCAGGCAGTATCTGCAGGGGCGCCTCCTGTCCCACGTCCTCGGCTCGGTGAATGCCGAAAGCGTTGGTTCTGCGGGGATAGAGCTTCGCTACAACCGCGAGCTCACCGGCGTCCCCGGCAAGATACGTGGCATGAAGGACGCGCGGCGCCACGAGATATATGACAGGCGCATCGAGACGATAGCGCCTTTGCCTGGCGCGGATATATATCTGACAATAGACCACAACATCCAGTACGAGGTCGAGTCGGCGCTCAAGTGGGGGCTTGAGGAATTCGGCGCTGCGTCGGGGTGGTGCGTCGTGATGAACCCTGCGACAGGGGCGATACTCGCTCTTGCCTCGCGCCCTGATTTCGATCCTCTCGCCTTCGGCCGCGCTTCCGATGCGGCGAAGGTGAACCGCGTGACGAACTTCACTTACGAGCCAGGTTCCGTCATGAAGGTCATTACCGTCGCCGGTGCCATAGACATGGGGCTTGTCCGCGCGGACACGAAGTATACCACAAACAGGAACGACGAGCGCTACTACCGGCTTCCTGGCGACGGTAGCCATGTCTGGGAGCCGATGATGACCGTTGGCGACGCGGTGGTCCACTCCTCGAACATCGTCGTCGGCAAGATTGGCAGCGACATGGGGCCAAGAAATCTTTGGACGTACATGACGAGGTTTGGGTTTGGCGCGAAGACAGGCATCGAGCTTCCCGGCGAGGAGTTCGGCATTCTTCCCCCCTGGCAGAAGTGGGACAAGGTGAAGTGGTCGCGCGCACCGATAGGGCAGGGCGTGTCCGTGACGGCGATTCAACTCTGCTCTGCCTACCAGGCGATTGCTAACAACGGCCTCAGGATGAAGCCGTACATCGTCGACAAGATCGTTGACTATCGTGGAGAAGAGGTCTACAGGCATACGCCGACTCCGGCGGGCCGTCCGATCAAGGAGTCGACGGCGCGCGAGATGAGGAAGATAATGCTTGGTGTCGCTTCGCCCGCTGGAACTGCGAGAAGGGCGGCAATTCGCGGCTATTCCGTCGCGGGCAAGACGGGTACTGCGCAGAAGGTGGTCAACGGCCACTATTCGGATTCTCTTTTCCGCGCGACGTTCTGCGGCATGGTTCCCGCGTCCGATCCGAAGCTCGTCATCCTCGTGACGCTCGACTTTGACGAGAAGCGCAAGTTCCACCAGGGTGGCAATTCTTCTGGTCCTGTGTTCAGGCGGATAGCGACGGGGCTTCTTCGCTATCTCATGATTCCGCCTGACAGGCCCGAGGAGCTTTCCGATTTTGACGATGACGACGAATACGACCGGATCATGGAGGAGCGTGCGCAAAAAATCGGCAACGCGGCGCAGTGATATTTGGTATAATACCCAACCAACGCGACTGTAGCTCAATTGGATAGAGCGTTGGCCTCCGAAGCCGAAGAGGCTAAAAGCGCGGAAATTGAAATCACCCAATAAAAACAGGGTTTCGCCCAATGGAATCAATGCCGCGCCGCTCGTCGGCGGCATTGTTTGACATTCTATGATGTTCTATGATTTCCCCGCCAATTATTAAGCAACTATTAAGCAGCAAAAAGGCCGGGGCCAACCACGGCCCCGGCCACCACAACGCAATGAAGCAAGCTCACTGCGAAATCCGCTTGCCGAGGTGTATCTCGTACACCCCCTCCTGCACGTCGCGGGTTATGTACTCCACCTCCCACGTCATGCGCGTGTTCGTGTAGCCGCGCGAGAATCGGATCGCGTCCACCGGGCTCCCGTCCGGCCTGAACAGGCGCGACGTCCAGTAGTCGTTGATCTCGCGGTACTCCACGGTCTTGCGCCCGCCGTCGATCTCGTCATACCAGCGGTGCGTCAGCACGGCGTTGACCGTCACGCGCTGGCGCTCCGGCGTCGGCGGGGCCCCCTCCGCGTCGAGGTAGGACGTGAGCGCCTTCGACGCCGCGTCCGCCCTGTCGCGCTCGTCGGGGACGTGGGCGCGGAACCTGTCCACGACGTCCTCGTAGGCCCGCACGGTCTTTGTCCTGCCGTGCTTGCCCCAGCGCTTGCGGCTTCCGGCGTACCCGGTCGCCTTGAACAGGTCGGAGCGGTCGGCCTCGTCCGCGCCGCCCCGCCTGTCCTCCATGAACCTCTTCTCATCCTCCGTCATCATTCCTCCTCGTCGAGTGTCACCCACTCCGGGTAGTTTCCGAATATGGTGTGCTTGCCGTCCTTGTCGAACGTCAGCGTGAACCCAAGCTCCCAGAGTGCGGTCGCCATGCCGAACAGCTCGCGCAGCCACCCCCTGCCCACGGCGTAGGCCGCGTCCGAACACGCCTTGCCCTCCTCCACGTCCTCCAGCTTCGCGACGCCGCCGAAGTCGCCGATGTAGGCGTAGTGTGTCGGGTTGTCCTTCCACGCCGCGCTCGCCCTGTACGTGACGTCCGACCTCACGGTCAGCCCCAGGTCGCGTATCTTCCCCACGGCGTCGTCCGCCCGCCTCTCGGCGTCCTTGACGAACTTCGGCGCGACAAGCGCCGCGCGTCTGCGCAGCCTGTGCGTGTGTCCGTTCGCCTCGCAGTAGTCCAGGCAGTCGGCCTCGTCGCCCCGGAAGATCGGCTCGCCCTTGTAGTCGTAGCCGTCGAAGGCGTGCTTCGAGTACACGGCGGACTGGCCGCCGTCCTCCCTCACTATGTCGGTTTTCATGGTTTGCTCCTTTTGTGGTTTTGGTTGTCGGTAGTATATCACATTCTCCGCTATTGAGCAATAGGGGCTATCGCCGGGGAGTCGTGGTACAGGGATATGTAGGCGTAGTCGTCGGTCGCCTTGACGTGCGCCGTGTTGCCCGCCTTCGCGTCGCTGTGCGTCCACACCTCGTTCTTCGCGAAGCCGGACTTCATCCAGCGCGAGGCGGCCCCGCCCCGCTTCTCCCACCAGCGGCGCAGTCGGTTGAGGTCCTTCGAGTCGCCGCGGGCGGACATGCGGTCCGGCAGGTAGTCGATCCAGCGCACAAGCCCGTTGCGGCGCACGATGATCGCCCGGCAGCCGAAGAAAACGTCGTGGTCGTAGGGCCTGGGGTCGCAGCCCCAGGTCCTGCCGTTCTTAATGGTGTCGATGTACATTTTGCCGTCCTCCCTTAGACCACCATCATGTCGCCGCCCTTGACGAACCGGGCGGTGTGCCCGTGCCTGAACCCGTGCGGGATGTAGCCGCACACCTCCGCGACGGCTCCTGCATAGAGCGTCACCTTGTGGCACGAGGAGTGGAACCCCGTGAACTCGTAGACGCGGATGCACACGTGCGGGATGTTGCCGTCCTTGTCCGGGTCGGCCTCCCACTCCTTGCCGCAGAGCTGCGTCGCCGTGTTCCTGCACCAGTCCTTCGCCCACCGCATGAACGGTATGCGCTTCTCGCTCTTCTTGAAGTCTATCATGTCTCGATCTCCGTTAGTTGTATGTGAAACGGACGCCGAGAGCCGCCTCCGCGTCCTGCGCCGTTTCGGCGGTGTAGTCCCCGACGACCTCTCCGGCGGCGTTGTAGAGCCAGCCCCAATAACGGAAGCTGTCGTCGCTCCAGAACAGCTCGCGGGCGACGTGCCGCGTCTTGTCGTACGCCTCCCCGCTGTAGATGTCTATAGTGCATTTCGCGCCCATGTCTCGATCTCCCTGTGTGGCCGCGCCCGTCCCCGGAAGGGCGGGCGGCGGCCCGTGTTTCAGACGGCGGCGGCGATGGACTCCGCGAACGTCCGCGCCTCGTCGCTCGCGCGGTTGTACCAGCACTTAGAGAAGCGCGACCACCTCCAGCCGTTCTCCTTGAGGCTCGCCAGCACGTCGTCGCCAGGGCGCGACGGGAAGCGAATCTCGATGCCGTTCCTCTCGCGGTTCTCGGACACCGTGGCGGCGATCCCGAACACGGTCCCGCGATCCTCCGGCGTGGCGGGCTCCGCGAACGCGACGCCCTGGCCGTCCCCGTCGATCCCGGTCACGACCGCGCCCACGGGAAGGGCGGTGTTCTGGAACGCGCGGAAGATGCGCTGCCGCTCGGCGTCGGTTTCGCGGCTCCACTTCGTACCGATCCCGGCGTACAGCGTCGCCTCGGTCGCGTCGCTCATGCTGCGCTGGCAATGTAGGAACTTCGTGCCGCCGAACACTTCGTTGAAGGCGCTCGGGTCGTAGTCCCAATAGTCGCCAGACTCCGCGTCCGCGTGTGAGTGCTGGTACTTCCCCGCGACCTTCTCCACCTCGTCGTGGCTCGGCCCGTCCTCCCAGTCCACGTCGATGCTGTTGCCGCCGGAGAAGCGCTTGGACGTGACGGAGAACTTCACGCCGGGAAACTTGCGCTTGAGCTCGACGCGGAGGTTCGCCGCGACCTGCGCGACGCGGAGGTATTCGCCCCTGTGCGGGAGATAGGCGTACTCGCGGCGGCACTCCGCGACAGCCGCCTCGTGCTCGCGCTTCGCCCTCTCGGCCTCCTGCCTCTCGCGCTCGGCGAGCTGGCGTCCGGCCTCGCGCAGCTCCTCCAGCCGCTCGTCCGTCAGGTCGGGCGCGTGGTCGAACGCCTCGCGCAGGGAGCCGATGCCCACGGCTTCGAGGTCGTTCGCGTCGATTTTGTACGTGCGGCCTTCTTCGTCTATCGCCTCCCAGACGGGGACGGCGGGAAGGGGGCGCATGACCTCGCCGTTCCTGTTGCCGAACATGGAGAACATGTTCGCGCCTCCTGCGGTTTCCCCCGTCATGCGCACGGCTGCGACATGGCGCGAATCGCACCCGCCGTAGCCCATCATGCGGTAGTACCACTTGCGCGGCTTGATCTCTACCCTGTTTTCCTGGTTGCTCATTGCTTGCTCCTTTTCTGCCGTGGTGTTCGGCTTTTGGTTTTTTGGTTGTGGTTTTGGCTTGTCCCCCTCGCGGCTCGGACTGGCTGCCCGGTCCCCTCAGAGAACACCTATATGATAGCATATTTTACCCTATCGCGCAATAGGGTATTTTTAATTATTTTTCGAGGGGCAAAACCCCCGTTTTTATTGGGGATTTCGGGGATTTTGGGGATGCGTCCCCGGAATCCCCGCGCACCGGGGCGGGGCGGAGGGCGGGCGGCGTCGAGATGAAAAAGCCCCGCAGGGCACCACCCCTGCGGGGCCGGGGATTGCTCCCCACCAAAACCACGCGGAGCAAACCGCGCGATCCCAAGCATTATACCAAATCGCCGCTTAACCCATCAAGGGTTGCAGGAGCCGTCCGCGCAGGAGCCGTCGGTGCAGTTCCCGTCCGTGCAGGGGAGGGTCGTCGAGGACGCCCCGGCGGACGCCGTGGAGCCCTTGTCAACGACGCCCTTGATGAGCGAGGCCGCCGCGTCGCCCAGGACGGAACCGACCGACTGCGCACCGCCGCCCGACTTGTTGACGGGAACCTCCACGTCGATGTCCGGCCTCACGTCCATTGTCGGCGTCGCGGTGGCCGTCGGGGAGACGGTTTCGCTTCCGTCGTTCGCGAGCGTCTGGGTGAAGAGCTCAAGCGAGGGGACGTCCTTCGAGCCGTCCGCCCGCACGATGCGGTTGCTGACCGTGCACTGCGACGCGACGACGACGATGCAGTCGCGGAAGTCGTTGTTCATCGTCTGCGAGCGCGAGGGCTGCTGCTGGTCGCCTGGTGCGACGCACCCCGCCACGAACAGCGCGAGCGCGAGACACGCGACAGCCGCCGCGCTGCGCTTCGTCTTTTTCGCGATCTTGATCCTGGCCGCCGCGAGCTTGCGCTCCGCCTTGTCCTTGCCCTTGATTGTCTTTCCCATCTTGTACCTCACTTTCTCCATGCTTCGATTGCGTTGCGGACGCAGGAAACGACACGCTCGACCTCCGAGCGCTCGACGCGGGAGTCCGCGAGCGTGTCGCGGGCCGCATAGAGCATGTCGCAGATCGCCTTGTAGTAGTTCGTCCACGGAGCCGGGACGTACTTCGCGTAGTAGTCGAGCTTGTCGCACACGGTGACGAGCCCGGAGTACGCGGCCTTGATGTTCTTCATCACGCCGTCGATGTCCGAGTACCAGGTGTACACGGAGTCGAGGATGTAGTCAACTACGTTCATCTCTGCGGACGTGCCGGGCGTGAACACGCCCTTGATCGCGGCCCAGAGGGTCTTTATGAGGCTGAGTTTCATTTGGTGTTTTCCTTTTGGTGTCTACGGATAGCCCACAAGTCAACGGGCAGGAAGGCCGTGTCGAGCGCGGCCTCGCAGGGGAGATCGACGAGCCAGACGGGCCACGTCAGCGTGAAGAACGCCGTCATTATGGCGTCGGGGCCCGACCGTTCCCTGAACGGGGCGGCCACCGCGTCTACCGCGACCGCCGCCGTGCAGTAGTACGGCTCCGGCGCGGAGACGTACGGCTGCCTCGTGCGCACCACCGCGTTGCAGCATCCGGCGACGGCGAGCGCGGCGCACGTGCCGAAGATGGCTGTTAGCTTCTTCATCAGTTGAGGAACGACTTGATGGCGTTGTTTACAATGTTTACGCCCATGCCGACGAGCGCACCGAGGATGAGGGCCTTCGCGCCCCATTTCAGGATCAGCCGCAGGACCTCGCCCCACTTCTCCTTTTCGGTTATGATTCGCGCCTCCATGTTCGTCATGCGGGAGCCGAAGTCGTGCGCGAGGTTTGCGACGGACGTGTTGATCTCGCGCATGGCCTCCGCGCCCTGCTTGAATCCGGCCTGCGTCTCCGCCCGGATGTTGGCGACGTCGCGCTCAAGCACAGTCACGCGCTCCTTCAGCTCGTTCTGCTGCGCCGCGAGGACGCATCCCTCTTCCGTTGCCCGCATACACATGTCCTTAGTCCTTTGCCGCAGCTTCGTTCAGTATCGCCTGGACGGCCTCGTCGCCGTAGGTCGCCTTCGCCCACGCAAGGCCCCTCTGGAAGGCGGGGTCGTCCTCGCGGAGCTCCTGCGCCATCACGAAGTCCTCGTATATGCCCTCCGACTCAAGCGCCGCCTTGACCGTCGGCCACTTGTCGCCGCAGGCCCGCTTGATTGAAAGCGGAGTCCACGTCTGCACGGGCGGAGTGTTCGCGCCCCAGCGGTCTTTGAGTAGCTTACCCATTTTCGATCTCTCCTTTCAGTGTGTTGAAGAATCTGTCCATGCGGCGGATGAGTCCGCGCGTGTTGCCCTTTGACATGCAGGAGCGGACGCACTCGTACGACCTCGCCGTCGCGCCCCTCGGAGCCTCCCCGCGCCGCTCCTTGTGCGCGAGCCTCCGAAGGCGCCTCCGTATCTCCTTGACGCGCTTCGGGTCGCGGCTCACGAGGACGCGGCCCGTCGGCGAGAGCCTGTACCAGAAGCCGAGGAACACCGCGCCGTCCCTCGCGTCCACCACGCGCGTCTTGTCCGGGTGGACCGTGAGCCCCACCTTCGCGCTCTCGCGCCGCACGGCGTCCAGGTACGCCTCCGCGTCCCTTCGCGGCATGAAGGCGTGTATGTCGTCCATGTAGTGGACGTAGAACCTCGCGCCGAACCGCTCCTTCATGCAGTGGTCGAGCCCGTCGAGGTAGGATATGCCCGCGATCTGCACCATCTGCGAGCCGGGGTTGTAGCCCGTCCCGCCCTTGTACTGGCGGTCGAGCGTACGGACGGCCATCGACGCGAACGGCTCCGGCGTCCGCCTCCTGAACATCGCGTTCGTGAGGTCGTGCCGCATCGTGCCGTAGTAGTCCTTGAAGTCAACGGCGACGATCACCAGGTCGTCGAGTCCGTACTTGAGGTACGCGCCGCGAAGGGCGCGGCGGTAGTAGTCCCGCGCCGCGTCCGTCCCCTTGCCCTTCTGGCAGGCGAAGTTCGCCCAGATCAGCGGGCGCGTCATGCTCGGGTAGAGCACGTTGTCGTTCAGCGAGCGCTGCAACACGCGGTCGCGAAGGCAGATGGCGATTGCCTCGCGCTTCTTCGGGTAGGTGAGGTGGACGGGATGCGTCCTCCCCTCCCTGTACGTGCCGCCCGCCAGGTCCCGCGCGAGCCGCACGGTCTGCTCCAGGACGTTGCGGCGGTAGTTCTGCGTCGAGTACTTCCAGCCGACTCCCCTAAAGCACTTGAACGCCGCCTCGTACAGCGCCTCGCACCCGAACACGGGCTTCTCCGCGATCTCGAAAAGAGGGGCGGCGGAACAGGCGGCCACGCCTTGGCGCTCCGCCGTCGCCGCCCGGTTGTTCTGTCCGCCGTCGGCGGACGTGGTTTTCGGCTCCCTGTGTTGGAGGATCGCCAACGACCTGCACATTCGACAGGCACTAACGGGCGAGGCACAACCAGTCGGGAACGCCCGCGTACGCGCTGCTCGCGTTGTTGTTGTTGAGGTTGCCCGTCGTGTTGACATTCCAAGCATTGTACGAGTTCCCCGTATTAGCCGAACGCAAGCGACAGTTGACCGCCGAGCGACGAGTTTAGCCTACGACCACTTCGGGCGGGGTCGCCCCCGTCCAAATCCTCTTTCTGCCTGGACGCGTAGTATTCCGCGAACCGCTTGCGGTCCGCCGCGTGCCAGGCCCTTGCCGCGTCTTTCAGCTCCACGGCCATGTTGGCCCAGAACCAGAACTTCGACGGCTTGCCGCGCAGCTTCGCGAAGAGCGACCGCGCGGCGCGTTGCAGCAGGAAGAACCGCTCGATCCCCGCGAGGGCGAACGTCTGGAGCTCCAGCCGCTCGTTCGCCGCCTCGACGCCCTCGCGGTAGTCTATCGCGTTCGCCGTGTGTATCTTCCCCCAGACGTCCAGCGCAGTCTCGTATATCGAGATGCAGGTCATGTCGCGGAAGTCCTGCGCCGGGTTGAAGTACTTGGGGTTCGACATGATGCGGACGGTATGGTAGAACAGCTTCTCCGCAAGCACCTCCGCCTGTAGGACGGTGGGCTTGTGGTCCGAAGCGTGGTATTCCGCCCTGCCCATTTCTCCCTGCTGCCTTTCGTTTCGTGGCGGCTCGCAAGCTCGCCGCCGATTGCCGGATTACCAGATTACACAGGTGGGAACGCCCGCGTACGCGCTGCTCGCGCCGTAGCCGTTGTAGAGGAGGCCCGTCGTAGTGACAAACCAAGCACTGTACGAGTACCCCGTAAAAGCCGAACGCAAGCGACAGGAGACCGCCGAGCTCGAACGGTTGCGCTGAATCCTCGTGGTGCATACCGCACCGCCAGTGGCGGCGCTGCTTCGGTCGTCGTCCGTCGGCGAAGTCTCGCCAGTGAGCCCCAGCGTCTCCGCCATGTACTCGTCGGCGATCTGCTTCCAGTACGGGAAGTAGTCGCCCTCGCCGCCGTTGTCGCCGCCGTACATCTGGCGGCGGGACGGAAGCCAGAAGGTGTCGAGCGTTTCGTACAGGCCCGTCGCCGAGTCGAGGTTCGAGTTGGACTTCGTGTACACCTTGACCTTGTGCGCGACGGCGAGGAGGTTGGAGGAGCACCCCGCCATGTAGCCGCGCACCGTGTAGGCGTTCGACGGCGGGACCTGGCCGACGTGCCCCTGCGTCCACCACGTCCCCTTGCGGGCGGAGGAGTTCAGGTACTGCCGGAACGTGGAGTAGTCCCAGCGGTTGTGGCCGTAGCGGATGATGTTGCGCGTCCTTCCGACGTCCGACGACTTGTAGGTGGAGTTCTTGAACACGAGCTTGTACGACGAGTACGGGATCGCGTCGCCGCCGGAGAGGTCGCAATCGACGAGCCAGGTCGCGTTGTCGAGGATGTCCCACGACTGCGCCGCCCACTTCGCCGTCCCGGCCCAGTCGCCCGTCGTCGCGCCCGTGCACTTCCAGAGGCGCGTCGCCGTGCCGTCGTTGTAGAACACGAGGTCGTCGGCGGAGTAGGACACGGACGTGTCGTACGCGGCTATGCCGTCGTTGCCGACGAGCGACCAGTTCGTCGTGCCCGTCCAGCTGCCCGCCGTCGTGATCGCGGTCTTGCACCGCCATATCTGCCCGTTGTAGGTCGCGAACGCGCCGACGACGTACGTATCGGTGTCCGCGAACGCGGGGCAGGGGAAGCCGAAGTAGTGGACGCCGGATACGGCCTGCGCCTCCGTCGCGACCTCCTGGTTCGGGGAGTCGAAAACGAGGGAGTCTATCGTCGCGTACTTGCGCTGCATCACGCAGCCGAGGTGCGCCTCGCCGAGCTCGTTCGTGAACACGTCCACGTCCACGCAGACCATCGGGTCGTCGTAGGTCGTGGACTCGTCGTCGCTGACCCACGTGTCGGGTATCTCGATGCCGACGAGGTTGCGGCGGGCGGGCTCGCGCTTCATGCCGAACAGGGCCAGCGTCTCGCACAGCTCCGCGTACGTGTCAACGCCCGTGACGTCCACGTGGTTCTCGTCGTAGTAGGTGAACGAGAGCGACGTCCTGGTGTTGGCGACGCCGGACTGCGCCCCCGTCGTCACCTTCGGGCCGAAGTGGTCGCCCAGCTCGTCGGATATGGCGACGTAGTACTGGAATCCCCTCGGGACCGTGAAGGACACCGGGCCGCCGTCGTACACAGCCGTGTCGCGCGGCGAGCCCGTGGCGTCCGTCCCCTCGTAGATGGCGACAGTCTGGTTCGTGACGGTCACGCCGTCGAGCGTCGCCGCACTCACCACCACGGTGACGTAGGCGTCCACGGCCTTGTCGAACACGTCCGCCAGCGTCTGCGCGGGGTTGTACGCGCCGACGTAGAGCTTGCCCGTCACCTGGTCCGCGACGCGCACCACGTTGTTGGACGCGTCGATGTAGATCGTGACGAGGTAGAGCGACTGCGCCGCGCCCACGCCCGCCGTGTCGAAGAACACATGCTGCCCGGCGGCGTTGATCGCGTCGAGGCGCGAGGAGATGGAGCCCATCGTCTCCGAGCCGTCCGCGAGGCGCACGACCGTGACGGCATCCGCCCGGAGCGCGGCGATCTCCGCCGCGTTCGTTGCGACGTTCTCCGCGATGGCCTCCAGGTTCGTCGCGACGTCCTCGACGGTGGCGGCCCTGTAGTTGCCGATGTAGACCTCCTGCATGGGCAGGTAGTTGCCGGAGCTGGTGTCGTACGACGCGATCTTGCCGTCCTGCGTCTTGATGAGTATGTCCTGCGTCGGCGGGAGCCCTCCCAGATGGCCGTTGATGTTCGACGCGAACTGCTGCACCGTGTCGCCCCAGACGTCGCTCACGGGGATGTCAGCCGCAGTCGGCCCCGTCGCGGCCTTCGCCCAGTCGCCGAGGGATTTGTACTGCCACAGGCCGCTGTCCTTGTAGCCGTAGTCGGGCTGTCCATCGGAACGCACGGAAGGGCAGGACGGGTCGGCGGCCACGAAGTCCGCCGTAAGGTTTGCGTTAGACACGACGCACGATACCCCGTTCGTGGTGTAGATGCTCTCGTCGTAGCCGACTCCGGGCGAGGCGACGACAATAAACGAATTGGTGCCAAGGATGGCGTTGTACGCGTGTGCCCCGCCCGTGACATGCGGATTGGAGACGGTCTTCGCTATGATCGTATTGTGGCCGCCGCCCGGACCTCCGTACTTCTCGAAGAAGTCAACCTCGAACAGGCAATGGTCGGCGTAGCTCGACGAGCTGTATATCAAATACTCGCAGGGCGAGAAGTCGTTGTCCCAGACGTGGCAGCGCGTCAGCCTCGCATACTGTCTGTCGCCACCCCATCCGCCGAACGCCGCACTTGCCGCCTGTCCTTCGACCGCGCACGAAAGTCTGTTGCCGTGTATGTCGCAGTCCTCGAACTCGCCCGCGAGCCACGCCATGTGAACCTTGCTATGGTTGCCCGTGATGTCGCACCGCTTGAACTTTATGCCGTCCGTCATCGCGTACTGCCAGTTGTTGTAGCTCGCCCGCAGCTTGCGGTTGAAGCGCGTCACCGTCCATCCGTCAATCGTGAAGGGGAATCCGCTGGAGCACCGCATGGGCGTGTCGTTCGTGCCGCCCGCGCCCCCGCGTATAGCGCCGCTGGCACCGTCGAGGATTGTGTCGCCCCTGTCGCCCGTCGCCACAAACGCTATGCCGTTAGTCAGCGAGGAATACAGCTCGACGGGTGCGTAGATGCCCTCCGCGACGGCCACCACGATCTCGTTCGACGCGTTGAGCGTGCCGTTTGTCACGGCGCAATAGGCGGCGTTGTACGCCCCTGCAAGGGTCTTCACCGCGCTCGTCGGGGAAAGGCCGTCGTTCGCGTCGCTGCCGTCGAAGGCGGAGAGCCACACGTGCGCGTCCGCCTTCTCGAACGCGAGCCTGTTCGCCGCCGTCGTCTCGATCTTGTGGTCCACGAGCTCGCGCATCGTCCCCGCCGTGTAGGAGAGCGGCGCGAGGACGGACGGCTTCGACGGGTCGGGCGAGAGGTAGAACTCGTCGCGGGCCTTGTCGAGGTAGAGCTGGCCGTTGATCTGCGTCCGCCACGACACGTTGCTCGCCCGCTGCCCGGCGTACGGCCCGATGAAAACGCAGTTGTCGCAGTCCGAGGCGTTCGCCATAGACGCCGCGCCCGCCGAGAAGCAGTTGGAGAGGCGCTCCGCCCCGTACCCCGCCATGATGCCGAGGAACGTCGAGCGGTAGATGCTGGACGCGTTCTGCCCCGCCTTCGCGCCGAAGAACTCGCTCTGCGAGCCGTTGGCGTCCTGCCCGGAGCTGCTTCCGAGCCACGTCAGCCAGTCGCCGGAAGGCGGGGTGGCGAACAGCCAGAGCGCGGCGAGCGCGAACAGTATTGTCAGTAGTGCGGTCTTGGTTCTCATGTTTCCTCCTGTGGTTTTGTTATAGTCCTCCGACGACGACAACGGTTGTGCCGTCCTTGTTCGTGTACCATATCAGGTCGCCCGTTATCGGGTCGGTCCCGTATGGCGCGGACGTGTCCATGTCCGGCGGGGCGGGGCGGCTCCCGCTGCCGCCAGGATCGCCCTCGCCGTCGTCGCCGATGTTGGGAAGGCTGCTGTCGTCGCTGTTGTCGCCGTTGCTCGTGCCTCCGTTGTTTCCGCTCGCGGCGGCTTCGCCCGGATCGCCCTTGTCCCCCTTGTCGCCTTTTTCGCCCTGCGGCCCAGGTTCGCCGGGGTCGCCCTTACAGGCGTCGGGGTTGTCCGTAAGATACACGCTCCAGTAGTTTTCGTAGAACGTCGCCAAATCCTGCTGTGTCGGCGAGTCGCCCTTGTCGCCTTTATCGCCTTTGTCCCCCTTGTCGCCCTTATCTCCCTTGTCGCCCTTGTCGCCTTTTTCACCCTTGAGCGATTCCTTCTGCGCCGTGGTGAGGGAGTCGAAGGACACCGTGCCGTCCTCGCCCTTGTCGCCCTTGTCGCCTTTATCACCCTTGTCGCCTTTATCGCCCTTGTCTCCCTTGTCGCCTTTTTCACCCTTGGCTCCGTCGATTCCGTCCACGCCGTCCACGCCGTCGCGTCCGGGATCGCCCTTGTCGCCCTTGGCTCCGGGGAGTCCCATCAAGCCCTGGTCGCCTTTGTCGCCCTTGTCGCCTTTATCGCCCTTGTCGCCTTTTTCGCCTTTCTCTCCGGCGTCGCCCTTGTCGCCTTTATCGCCTTTGTCGCCTTTTTCGCCGTCGTCGCCCTTGTCGCCTTTCTCTCCCTTCTCGCCATCCTTGCCATCCTTGCCGTCGCTACC
>Ga0265298_10005794_pt1 | contig 15389 bp, 11 predicted proteins | sample AusTroGonzalo_MG_3_FD_193486 | JGI IMG/M metagenome (GOLD analysis project Ga0265298, IMG submission 193486) | Bovine rumen microbial communities from tropical cattle in Woodstock, Queensland, Australia - Gonzalo_01 | ecosystem: Host-associated > Mammals > Digestive system > Stomach > Rumen ... | reverse complement strand
CCTGAACGCCTGGCTCGTCTATCTCATAACGCTCCCGCTTCTGCTTCCCCTTAGGCTTAGGGACAAGCTTGACAAAGCCGACATAGGCACGCATCTTGCGGCGGCGCTCGCCGCCTTCTTCTTCGCGCTGATGCCGCTGCAGACCATGCCGGTCATCTACATAGGGCAGCGCTTCACGCTGTTTTCGGCCTTCTTTTACTTCCTGGCGCTCTACTTTGTTACGAGGGCTTATTTCGCGCACTGGCGCAAAGCGGTCGCCATTCCCTGCGCGGTAATTTCCTTCGTCATAGGTCTTTTCTGCAAAGAGACCATCGTCACAGCGCCCATCGCCTGCATAGTTTTGCTGTGGCTCTTCGAAGCCAGCCCGGAATTGAAATACCTGAAGTCGCATCAGAAAAAGTTCCTCGCGCTGGAACTGCTTGGCGTTGTCTTTCTTTTCCTTGTGCTTCCGGCCGTGGTCTTCTGCCATCTGAACAAGTGGGATCCCGTCCTCATCAGCGGCTCCTTGAAGAGCGTGGGCGGCTTAAAGCACGTTGATTTTAACGTCCAGGGACTTTCAAGGCTCACGTACTTTTTGACGCAGCCCTTCGTGATCCTCTTCTATGTCGCCCTCTTCTTCATGCCTGGTCTCCTCTGCATCGACCATGACATTCCGCTCTGCACGAGCTTTCTGAGCTGGCAGTGGATCGTTCCCGTCGCCATTCTCGCCGCCTGCTGCGTGATCTTCTTTAAGGTGCGGCACAAATACCCGCTGTCGAGCTGGGGCTTTTTCTTCTTCGTTTTCCCGCTTCTGCCGCAGAGCTCCCTGGTGCCCACTCTGGACCTTTGCTTCGAGCACAGGATGTACCTTTCCGTGGCCGGATTGATCTGGCTTTGCGCCGATCTCATAAGGATCATGTGCGAGAATCTTCCCAAGGCTTTCACCTACGCCGTGAGAGTGCTGCTTCCGATAGCGCTTTTTGTCTACTCCGTGGCGACGTACCAGCGGAGCAATGACTGGCAGAGCGAACTGACGCTCTGGGGCGACGCCATGACGAAAGCCGGAAACAAGCAAAGAGTCATGCTCAATTACGCTTCCGCCTATATGAACGAAACCGGCGATTATGACTATGTCATAGATCTCATGACTGAAAACATGCCCAAATGGCACATAATAAATCCGAAGGCTTTCGCTTTGCTTGGAAGCGCCTATCAGCTGTCTGGCGATTTGAAATCCGCTATCAAAAACTATATTTCCGCCATTGACTGCGACATGTACAACCCGGTTTTCCGTTATAACATCGCCATACTTTACCTGAGCACCGATAAACCCAAAGCTGCCCTCAGACAGCTGACCCGCTCCATAGAGCTCAACCCCAATTACGCCGACGGCTATTATCTGCGCGGCGTTGTGAACCGCTATCTCAAACACAACAAATCCGCTGTGAAAGATTTCAAAAAATATCTTTCGCTCGCCCCTCACGGCGAAAACGCCGAGGACGCGGCGAAACAACTCGAGGAATTAAACGAACAAACCAAATAAAGGAGTCCAAGATGAAAAAACTTATCCCCTTCTTACTGCTTTTCCCGCTCTTTTTGTTCGGCGAAGAAACCGCCGCGCAGATCGAATTCAAAGAAGTCTCCGTCGCTCCCGAATACCTGACTGAAAAAGCCGACACCGACGCCATAAAGGTCGGCGTGGTCGAGATCGTCGAGGTCGGCGAAGAAGCCGCTCCCGCTGACGAAGTCGAAGAGGAAGAAGAGGAGGAAAATCCTTTCTCCAACACTTACCTGGCCGGTCCCGCTGAGATTTTGGCTTCCCTGGGCGTTCCTTTGGCCTTCACCGGCGTGGGTGCCGGCTGCGGCATAATCCCTGCCACCCAAAGCTACGGCGGCATGGCCATAACTCCCCTTACCGTTGTGGCCGGCACTGCCGTCGGCGCCATCTGCGGCGCGGTATTCACTCCCTGCATGGCCCTGAAAGGCGTTTTTGACACCTTCACGCTGGGCGCTTTCGTTGACGAAGATTACGACATAACCGACACCACCGACATCGTGGAGGATCATGTCGACTTCGTGAACGACATCGCGACTCTCAACAATCCTTTCGACGATGACGAAGTGATAGAGATCGTTGTGGAAGACGAAGAAGTGGAAGAAGAAGAGGAAGCCGAAACAGAAGCGGAACCCGAGCCTGAAACTGAAACCGAAGAAGAATAATGTCTGAAAGCAACAACTATCAGGTCTTAGCCAGACGCTGGAGGCCGCAGCGCTTCTCGGAAGTCGTGGGACAGGACCACATCGTCACCACGCTGCAGAACGCCATCAGCCAGAAGCGCGTCGGCCAGGGGTACCTCTTTATCGGCACCCGCGGCACGGGCAAGACGACCATTGCGCGCATCCTTGCCAAGGCCTTGAACTGCCAGTCCGGCGACGGTCCCGTGACCGAACCATGCTGCGAATGCGCCAGCTGCCAGGCCATAAAGGACGGCAGCTCGCTCGACGTCATCGAGATCGACGGCGCCAGCAACCGCACGATAGACAACATCAGGCAGATCAGGGACACCGTTTCGATCGCGCCCGTATCATCCCGCTACAAGATCTACATCATCGACGAAGTCCACATGCTGACCAAGGAAGCCTTCAACGCGCTTCTGAAAACGCTTGAGGAACCGCCTGCGCACGTGAAGTTCTTCTTCGCCACGACCGATCCGCAGAAGATCCCGCCTACCATCATGTCCCGCGTGCAAAAGTTCGAGCTGCACCGCATGGATTGGAACACGCTGAACAATTATCTTTCCATGATGGCGGAAAAGGAAGGCCTGAAAGCTACGCCTTCCGCCATCGCGGCGGTCGCCAGGGCCGGCAACGGCAGTATGCGCGACGCGCTCTCCGTCTTCGACCAGGTCCTGGCCTGGGGCGGCGAAAACGTGACGGAAAAAGACGTGGCGGCGCTTCTCGGCCTGACCAACCGCGAGATCATAACGGAGCTCTCCGACGCTGTCGTCAAAGCCGACTATGAAGGCGCTTTGAGATGCGTCGGAAAGGTCATGGAGGGCGGACGCGACGCCGAGCAGTTCATTCTTAGCCTGGTGCAGTTCTACCGCAACCTGGCTGTCCTGAAAGTTGCCAGAGAGCCCGGCAGCCTCCTGGAGGAAAGCCCGGAATATCTGGCGGAACTTAGGAAAGCCTCCGAAGGCTACACGGTAAGCCAGATCACCGCGGCGATCGACGAGCTTCTGCAGATCCTGCCGAAACTCTCGGCGACCGAAGCCAAGCAGACCATACTGGAACTGGCCGTCCTCAAGCTCATCCACATAAGGTCGCGCATCAGCGCGGACCTTATCTTCGCGAAACTGGAAGAGCTCGAGAAAGGCTCCGTGACCGTGGAAAAAGAAAAACAGACGAACGAACCGAAAAAACAGGAAGCGCCGGAGGGCGACGTGGCTTTGGCCAGGCAGCTCTTCCCCGGCAGCCGTTTGGATAAAAATCAATAAGCATTAAGGAAATCAAATGAAAAGAACGCATTCCTGCAACGCCCTGAGAGGCGCGGACCAGGGAAAGGATGTAACGCTTTGCGGCTGGGTGAGACGCCGCAGAGCCTTGGGAAACCTCATATTCGTCGACCTCAGGGACAGGGAAGGCATAACGCAGATCGTCTTCGATCCGGCCGCCGCTCCCGAAGCCTATGAAGTCGCCAAAGACATCAGGGGCGAATACGTCATCTGCGTCAACGGCAAAGTCCGTTCGCGCGGCGACCAGATCAACAAGGACCTGCCGACCGGCGAAATAGAAGTCCTCGCCTCCTCCATCAAAATATTCAACACCGCCGAGACTCCGCCTTTTCATTTGGAAAACGAAGATCCCACCGACGATCTGAGACTGCGTTACCGCTACCTCGACCTTAGAAGAGCGCATCTGCAGAAGGCCCTGGGGCTCCGCCACAAGGTCGCCCTGGCTGTCCGCAACTGCCTCGATTCTTTGGGATTCTGGGAAATAGAGACGCCGGTCCTTTCTAAGTCTACTCCGGAAGGCGCCAGAGACTATCTTGTGCCCTCCAGAGTGCATCACGGCAAGTTCTACGCCCTTCCGCAGAGCCCGCAGCTCCTAAAGCAGCTTCTGATGGTGGCCGGCATGGACAAGTACTTCCAGATCACCCGCTGCTTCAGGGACGAGGACCTGAGGGCCGAGCGCCAGCCTGAGTTCACCCAGATCGACCTTGAGATGTCTTTCGCTGAGAAAGAGGACGTCTTCGAGGTCGGCGAAGCCGTTATGAAGACGGCCTTCGCCACCGCCGGCTACAAAATTGAAACGCCCTTCCCGCACATGACCTGGCAGGACGCCATGGACGGCTACGGCTCCGACAAACCGGACCTGCGCTTCGGGATGGTCATCCAGAACGTTACGGATATCTTCAAAAGCTGCGCCTTCCCGCCGTTCGCTTCCGCCCTGGAAGAAGCCGGCAGCGTCAGGTGCATCAAGGTAGAAGGCGGCGCCTCTCTCCCCCGCCGCAGGCTCGACGAACTGAACGAAGTCGCCAAGAAAGAGAAAGCCAAAGGCATCTTCTACGTCAAATATGAAGCGGAAGGACGCAAGTCCCCAATCAAAGGCTTGACCGACGAAGAATGGGCCGCGCTTGAAAAACAGATGTCCCCAGCCGAAGGCGACCTCTTGATCCTTTCCGCCGGCCCGGCTCTCACCGCCTGCAAAGGCCTGGGCGCCGTGAGGCTGCAGCTTGGCCAGGAACTGAAGCTTATTCCGGAAAACACTTTCGCCTTCACCTGGATCACGGACTTCCCGCTCTTCCAGTACAGCGAGGAGGAAGGGCGCTGGGTCAGTGAACACCATCCCTTCACCTCCCCCAATGCTCTTGATTTCGACATTCTGGAATCCGATCCCGGACATGTCAGGAGCAACAGCTACGACCTCGTCATCAACGGCTATGAAGTCGGCTCCGGCTCCGTCCGTATCCACGACTCCAAGCTCCAGGACCGCATCTTCAGGCTGCTGAAGCTCGAGCCCCAGCAGATCGAGGACCGCTTCGGCTTCTTTATCAACGCTCTTAAGTACGGCGCTCCGCCGCACGCCGGCGTCGCCTTCGGCCTCGACAGGCTGACCATGCTTCTGACGGGCCGCAACAACATCAGGGACGTCATCGCCTTCCCGAAGACCCTGAAGGCCACCGACCTCATGTCCGACGCGCCCTCCACGGTAAGCCCGGAGCAGCTTGACGAACTGGCCATCGCCGTAACCAGAACCGAAGAGGAAGAACTTCAGGGATGAGATTCTCCTGGCGATATCTTCTGGTGATACCCGGGCTGTATCTGGCTTTCGCTATCCTTCCGCCTATCGTCGCCAACAACTTCATCTTCCGCGACCACGTCGCCAGGAAGATCTCGAAGTCGTGCGGATGCCGGGCGGACGTTGTCGACCTTAAGCTCTCGTCCTGGACGGGAAGATTCAAAGTCGACATCCCGGCGCTCGACCTTTATGAAGCGAAGAGCGGCAAAGCCGTCATGAGCCTCGACTACATCCATTTCGAGATGTGGCCGCACCAGATCTTTTCGCCCTTCTTCGGCATGGAGAAAGGAAGCGTTCGCACCATGGAATGGGTCCGGGCCAGGGAAAGAGTCAAAACTTTCCTCTCGGCCGTTCCGTACCTCAACGTCAGCGAGCTTCAGTTCTGGGAAGACGAGTCCCGCCCGGCTTATTTTCAGAGGATCCGCTTCGACGCCAAGAAGAAGAACGGCTGCCTTAATTTCAACGTGAGCTGCGACGTGGACTGCCCGGCGCTCAGCGAGAGCGCGCTTGCCATGAGAGGACGCTACGACCGCTCTCAAAGCACACTCTTTTTGGACAGCCTTAGCTTTACGGGGAGGAAACGCTCCGCCGCCAAGACGATCCTGGACGGCAGGATCGTGGAGGACGTCTCCGACGTGCCTTTCACCCTGGATTGCGACTGCATAATAGACAAGGACAAACTTGAGCTTAACGGCATCTCGTTCATGGCGGACAGATTCCTTTCCACCGGAAGCATCCTGAAAACGAAAGAGGGCCTGACCTTCCTTTTGAACGGCAGCGGCAATTTCACCAAGGAGCTCGCCCAGCTCTGCGGGCTGCAGCACCGCGTCTCGCATTTCGATTCGCTCGACTGCCGCTTGGAAGGCAATCCCGACGAAAACGGGAAACTTCTCACCAAAGGGGATCTGACCTTCAAGAGCGGCCGCCTCTGGGGCATTGAGCTGGAAGGAGCGAAGCTTTATTTCAGCGCCCTGAACGACCACCTCTCCAGCCTCTCTTTGACTTCCGGCTTCTGGCAGGGCAAAGCGACGATCAATTCCAGGGAGCGCGCTCTGGAAAAGGGAGCCGCCCTTCTCGAGACCAAGATCGACCTGAGGGACGTTTCCATGAGCGACATGCTCGAGCACTTCAAATGCAGCGGCAGGATGCCGGGCGGCGTCTGTTCCCTGACCTGCGACCTCTCGCTTACGAACGGCAGTCTGGCCGCGCTTTTCGAAGGCGGCGAGGAAACGCTTTCCAAACTTTACGGCAAGGGAGTGATCAGTGCCAAGAACGTCAACCTCAGCTACTTCACCGACCGCGACTGGCAGGAGGGCAAAGTCCCTGTTTTGCTGCAGCGCCTTTTGGGCGCCGGCGCGACCATAGCCAAGGCCAAGGAAGAGCTTCCTTTCCTACAACAGATCATGCAGTCTCTTGGCAAGGAGAAACTGATGAACTATTCCGCAAGCTTCACCATAAAGGACGGCAGGATAATCTCCCCCGCCACGACTTTGAACGGGAACATGGGCGAGATCAAGGCCAGCGGAAGCTGTTCGCTTATGGGCGAAATGGATTACAGGCTCCAGATGAGGCTTAACAAAAAGTTTTCCGATCAGTACGCCAAGCAGCCGCTGGCTTCCCTTTTCATCCAGGACGGCGCCATCGAGATCCCGATAAAGCTTACCGGCAGCATCCGCTCCCCCAAGGCCACGCTCGACCTGTCTCCCGAAAAGAAAGCCGTCTTTGAGGACCGCGTGCTGCAGCTGGTGACAGACTTTTACAATGACAAGCTCGGTTCCGCCGCCAAAAGGTTCCTTGGTGAAAACGAAAGCGGCGACCTTATGCAGAAAATAGAAAGCTCCGTGAAAGAACTTTTGAAGAAACTACTCTGACGATCATGCTCTCGAACATTCGCAACTTTTGCATCATAGCCCACATCGACCACGGCAAGACCACTCTTTCCGACCGCTTTTTGGAACTGACAGGCGCGGTCGCCAAAAGGGAGATGGTCGACCAGGCCCTTGACGACATGGATCTCGAAAGGGAAAGGGGCATCACGATAAAATCCCATCCGGTGAGGCTCAACTATACCGCCCCGGACGGCCAGACCTACATACTGAATCTCATCGACACTCCGGGGCACGTGGACTTTTCCTATGAAGTCTCGAGAAGCCTTGCCGCCTGCGAAGGCGCAATACTGCTCGTGGACGCTTCGCAGGGCGTGCAGGCCCAGACCGTCGCCAACGTCAGGATGGCGCTGGAGCACGACCTGAACATCATTCCGGTCCTCAACAAGATCGACCTTCCCTCCGCCGACGTCGACTACTGCTCGCAGCAGATAATAGACCTGATCGGCGGGACGAAAGACGAGATACTGAAAGTCAGCAGCAAGACCGGCGAAGGTCTTGAGACGCTATTGGAGCACATCATAAAGGACGTTCCCCCGCCGAAGGAACCGGAAGACGACAAGCTCAGATGGCTGATCTTCGACTCCGTTTACGATCCCTATAGGGGCGTCATCGTCTACGGCCGCGTCTTCTCCGGCGGGATCAAAAAAGGCACGAAGGTCCGCTTCATGTCGAACGGGCTGGAATACGAAGTGATCGAGGCCGGCACCTTCACGCCGCATATGAAAGCGGTGGACGAGATCAAGCCCGGCGAAGTGGGCTACTTCACGGCGCTAATAAGGGACGCCTCGCACGTCAGGGTCGGCGACACCGTGACGATCGCCGACGATCCGGCCCCCGAACCTCTGCCCGGCTTCAAGGAATTCAAGCCCATGCTCTTCTCGGGCTTCTATCCCGTGGACACCAGCGATTACGAGGATTTCAAGAAAGCTTTGGAAAGGCTGAGGCTGAACGACGCCTCCTTCACCTACGAGCCGGAGACTTCCATCGCTTTGGGCTTCGGTTTTCGCTGCGGCTTCCTCGGTCTTCTGCACATGGACGTCATCCAGGAGAGGCTGGACAGAGAGTTCAACATGAACCTGATCGCCACGACGCCCAGCGTGATCTACCGTATCACGAAAAAGGACGGCACCGTCCTTGAGATCGACAATCCCCTGCGCTTCCCGGATCCCAGCGAGATACTGAAGGCTGAGGAGCCCTTTGTGGCGGTCAACATCATCACGCCGACCGACCGCATCGGGACCATCATGCAGCTGGCTCTTGACCGCCGCGGCGAAATGAAAGGGACGGAGTCCTTGGACCCCATGCGCTGCGTTCTGCACTTCGACATGCCCTTGAACGAGATCATCACCGATTTCTACGACAAGATCAAGAACATGACGAGCGGATACGGCAGCATGGATTACGAGCCCATAGGCTTCAGGGAGGGCGAGCTGGTCAAGCTCGACCTGCTTCTGAACGGCGAGCCGGTGGACGCCTTCTCGATGATCGTGCACAAGGACAGGGCTTATCCCAAGGGCCGCCTGCTGGCCGAAAGGCTGAAAGAAGTGCTCCCCCGCCAGCAGTTCGCCGTCGCGATCCAGGCGGCGGTCGGAGGCAAGGTGATCGCCAGGGAGACCATCAACGCCCTGAGAAAGGACGTTCTGGCCAAGTGCTACGGCGGCGATATCACCAGAAAACGCAAACTTTTGGAAAAGCAAAAAGAAGGCAAGAAGAAGATGAAGCAGATCGGCAAAGTCTTCATCCCCCAGAAAGCCTTCATAGAAGTTTTGAAATCGGAAGACTGATCAAACGGCCTTTACAGAGGTAGTAGGCTTTTGGTAAAATGAATAAGATTAACTTTGTAAATAATAATTAAGGGCTATCAAGATGCGTAACATATTCCTTCTCATCGCTCTGGCTTTCTGCGTTTACTTCGGGTCCTCTCTCTGGACCTTCACCGACCCCGCTTCCTTCAGGGTCGTCGCCAATTACATCCCGCTGACGGTTATGTGCCTTACGCTGGTGGTTGGACTCATACACCTGCGCTTCGCCCTGGCCCTGACGATAATCTTCATATTCTTCTTCGGGAACGCGGCGATCTTCGACCATATGCTCTACCTGGTCTGCTCTAAGCTGGGGTTTGAGACCTTCTTGTCCAGCGCCGTCCCGGTCGGGCAGTCGATGAAATTCTTCCAGCTGGCCAAGGTCCCCTACGAGTGCGTTATCCTGGGTCTCTTCGCCGCCTGGGCATTGACGCGTTTCTTCGGCAATCCCGAGCTTGACTTCGAGGTCAACAGGGCAAGGACCGCCAGGCAGATGAACTTCCCCATCTTCATCTTCGGCCTCACCGCGGTCATTTCCGGCATCTACGCCGCCATCGCCCTGGACAACATTTTCATGCCGGGCTTCCTGGAAAAGATCCAGCACACTTTCTGTTCCTTCCCCTACCCGTTCTTCAGGAAGGTGGAGGCGCAGCATATGCAGGCTTTGAGAAACGCCACGATGGTCATAGAGCTCATCGCCCTCTACACGGTCGTCATCAACGAGGTCTGGAGCGAAAAGCACATCAAGTTCTATCTTGGCTTGCTGCTCTCCATCGGCGTGGCCTCCGTTCTGGTCGGCGTCGTCCAGCGCCTCTCGCTTACCGGTTTTTCCAACTACGTCTACCGCTACACCAGAGAAATACACGCGACTTTCGTTGAGCCGAACTCTTGGGGCGTCTTTTTGTTCGCCCTGCTCCCAATAGGGCTTGGGCTTTTGTTCGCAGGCATCGTGCCGGCTTTCTGCGGCGTCGTTGTAATATTGCTCTTTTTGCTCGGTATCTTCCTGGCCGGCTCCAAGGTCATACTGCTCTTCTCCGGCCTGGCCCTTCTGATCTTCTTCGTCGCCACTTTGATAAAGGCTTTCCGCGGCGGCAAGATCATTCCCCCGGCTTTCATCGGCGTTTTGGTCATCGGCTTCACCGTTTTCGCGATCGGTTCTTACATGAACGTCGACAAGGCGGAGCTTTTGTCGACCAAGAACAATTCCAAGAACGGCAATTTCAGCGCCAACAAGGACGTCGACAATCCTAGTGGCAAGCCCCTGGGCCTCTTCCATAACAGCCTTTCCACTTCCATAGCCAACCAGATCGACAGCTTCAAGCAGTCGCTCTTCGAGGAAGACCCGGACGTGGCTGGCCCGAAAAAGGATAGCTTCGAATCCAAGCTCTACGCCCGCACGAACCACAAGTCCGCCGACTGGATCACCGTCTTCAATTTCTATAAACCCAAGAACGGCAACTGGGATTACCTTGCCCTCGGCTGCGGCCCCAACAATTTCAAGCGTTTCTACCGCCAGTACCAGCCCAAGTATGTCAAGGAATCCAGGAGCGGCGCCGGCAACATCTTCCTGCAGGCTCTGGTCGACCAGGGCATCTTCGGTTTCGCCGCGCTGCTTATAATCACGGTCATTACGATCAGCGTAGCCTTCAGCAACGTGGACCACACCATCTCGCCGAGGACTTCCCGAGTCCTAGCCTGGATGTTCACTTTCCTGGTCTTCGGCTGTCTTTTTGAGAATTCCTTCGCCCAATACCAGATCGCCGCGCTCTACTGGTTCCTCTGCGGTCTTATAATGGTGAACGCCGCGACTACCAACCGCGATTTCCAGCCGACCTTCAAAGTCCTTTACGTCCTGCTTCTCGTCCTGGTGCTTTGCGGCGCGGTCGCCGTTTTCTGGCCGAAGGTCGTCTCCCATCACAACGATAAGCGCTCGCTGGACGCCGCCGTCACGCGTCTTGAGAAGATAAGGGGCACGGACCTTAGCGAGGAAGAGTTCTCCAAACTTTACGCCAAGCGTGAGCTCGGCTTCAATTACAACAATATCGGACGCTGGAGCGATAAGTCCTCCTTCATGATCGTGAAGCCCGAGAAGGGCAAACGCATCATCAGGATGGAGACCGCCTGCGCCCATCCGAAACTCTCTCCCGAATTCCCCGTCGAAGTCGAGGTGCTCGTCGAGAGCGAACCCGCGATGAAGTTCTGCTTCACCAACAGCTGTCTGAAGACGCTGGAATACGACCTTGGCCGCACGAGCCAGATCAGGGCCCTCTTCCAGGAACAGGACTACATCGTAGTTGAGATCAGGAACAGCCAGACCTTCGTGCCTGCCGAATTCTATCCCAACCTCACGAACCAGACCTACCAGGTCGGCGCCTTCATTGGGAAGGTCACTTTCCATGAAAAGCAGACCCTGCCTTCGGAAGAAGACATGGAGATCGAGGAGAGCGAGCCAGAGGATACCGAGGTTGAGGAAGAGGTCGTCGCTCCCGTCGAGGAAGTGAAAGAAGAGACCAAGAAAGAGATCGAAGTTCCCAAGGAGACCATCTTCGGCGACAAAGTCGGCGAAGAGCAGCTGGACGAGACTCTGAAAGAAATGAGCAATTTCGAGCTGGAACTTCCGCAGTGATATGCGCGTTCTCTTCGACGCATTCCCTCTTCTGGCCCCCAAATCGGGAGTCGGCTACTACACCCTGAATCTTCTGAAAGCTTTTGCCAGGGATTATCCCCTTGACGAGCACGTCTATTTCTACGGCCGCCGCTTTTCCAGGGAGATCCTGGAGGAAGCCCCGACCTTTGATGCTGAACTGAGGAAAACGCTGAAGAAGTGTTTCCCCAAGCCTTACCGCATCACCCAGCCGATCAAGGAAATGTTTTTCAAGCTCGGCGCCGGTAAGCAGAAAGCGGACATTTACCACGAGCTGAATTACGTTCCTCTCCCCTACAAAGGTCCACAGGTCGTGACAGTCTTCGACATGTCCCTTATCAGGTATCCCGAGACGCATCCCAAGGACCGCCGCTCCTACTTCGAGAGCTACTTTCAAAAACGCCTGGGGAACGCCGATCACTTCATCACCATCAGCGATTTCTCGAAAAGAGAGCTGACGGAACTCTACGACGTTCCGCCGGAAAAAGTGACGACGATCTATCTTGGCGGTCTTGAGTTCACGAAAGAAAAGCCCAATTTTACGGAGAAGCTGCCGGACAAATATTTCCTCTACCTTGGCAACCTGGAGCCGAGGAAAAACATCCCCATGCTTCTGAGAGCCTACGCCGCCGCCAGGGCAAAGGAAAAGGATCTTCCGAAGCTGGTCCTGGCCGGCTCCCCTACCTGGCTCTCCGACGAGATCTTTGAAACGATCAGGCAAAAAGGGCTTGCCGATTCCGTCATAGTGAAAGGCTACGTTCCCCTATCCGACCTCCCTCACTACTACAGGAATGCGCTGGCTTTCCTCTTCCCTTCTAAATACGAAGGCTTCGGACTTCCTGTTTTGGAGGCGATGGGCGAAGGGACTCCCGTCATAACATCCGACTCTTCTTCGCTTCCCGAAGTGGTCGGAGACGCCGGGTTGCTAATTCCCTGCGACGCGGAAGATCTCTGGGCAAAAGCTATGCTCGAAATTTTCCAAAACGACGCTCTCAGGGTGGATCTTTCCAAAAGATCCGCAGAAAGGGCGAAACTTTTCTCCTGGGGAAGGTGCGCCGCCGAAACGCGCGCCGTCTACGAAAAGACCCTGAGTCTTTACTTTTGAGCGCTTTTCTGATACCATTTCACTATCCTTACTTTTAACCCCATATGTAGGAGAAATTATGGCTTACAAAATCAGCTCAGAATGTCTTTCCTGCGGCGCTTGCGCTTCCGAATGCCCCCAGGGCGCCATCGCGGAAGGCGAAGGCCAGTATCAGATCGACCCGGCTAAGTGCGTGTCCTGCGGCCTCTGCGCCAGCGTCTGCCCTGCCGGCGCCATCAGCGAGGAATAAAAAAATATTTGCTCCTTTCGTCTAGTGGCCTAGGACATGTGGTTCTCATCCACAAAACAGGAGTTCGATTCTCCTATGGAGCGCCAAAAATTAAGACACCCGAGAGGGTGTCTTTTTTTATCTCCCACAAAAAAGGATAAAATGGTATAATCTACTATAAAACAAAATAGGAACACATGAACACGGAAAAAATAACTGACGCCCAGAGGATCGAACTCAACTGCGTAGGCTGCGGCCACGCCGTGGAATTCTCGCTTCTCGACCTCAACCCCGACACGCTGCTGACCTGTAAGGAATGCGGCAAAACTTATTCCTTCACCCCGGAACTGGCCGACCAGATCAAACGTTTCAGCAAACTTTTGGAAACGGTCTACGAGTCCAGGGATCTTCTCGGACAAGCCAGCATCGGGATCAAAGTCAAAGACGAGGAAGTCAAGATCCCCTACCAGCTTCTTCTGACAAGGCTCAATTCGCTTCTCAGCCTCAAGATGGGCGATCAGGAGATGACTTTCCGTTTTCGCGTCAATCCTATAGCGGTTTTTGAAAAGAAAGAGTAAATGGGTTTTCTGCGCAAGATCTATGACTGGGTCATGAGATGCGCTCCTTCCCCGTACGCTCTCCTGATGCTCGTTCTGCTCTCCTTTTCGGAATCGTCGTTCTTTCCCATACCGCCTGATCCTCTTTTGATAGCCATGTCGCTGGCGAAGCCGAAGCGCGCCCTTTGGTACGCGCTTTGGTGTTCCGTTTCCTCAGTGCTCGGCGGGGTCCTGGGCTACGTTATCGGCGCCTTCCTTTGGAGCGTGACGAAGGATTTCTTCTTCACTTACGTTCCGGGCTTCACGCCCGAAGGTTTCGCGACGGTCGAGCAGCTGTATCTGAAGTACAGCTTCTGGTGCGTCTTCGCCGCCGGTTTCACGCCCATTCCCTACAAGATCTTCACCATCGCCTCCGGCGTTTTCGGAATGGCCTTCTGGCCTTTCCTTTTAGCCTCGGCTGTCAGCCGCTCGGCCCGCTTCTTCCTGGTCGCCGGGCTGATCAGGATCTTCGGCGAAAAAATAAAAGCGTTTATTGACAAATATTTCAACATATTAACCATAGCGTTCCTTATTCTTCTCATCGGCTGCTTCGCGATCTTCGGATTCCTGAAGAAAGGCGATGAACCGAAGAATGACGGAACGTCCACGTTAAAAACAAGCGAGGTCTCTGAATGAAAAGATCTTCCCTTACCACAATAGCTATAATGGCACTTATGCTTAGCGCCTGTACCGCCATGCAGCGCGGCGGTCTCATAGGCGGTCTAATCGGAGGCGGCATGGGCGCCGGCATCGGCGCGGCCGGCGGAGGCGTCGGCGTCGCCATCGGCGCGGGCGCGGGCGCGGGCGCCGGTCTTCTGACCGGAGCGATCGCCGGCGAAGCCTACGAGATCCACCGTGCGCGCATGCTCGAAGACTACGCGGACGTAGACAAGTACAGCGGCGAAGCCAAGGTCTCCACCAAAGTAGTCGCCAAATATGAGAAACAGCTGGCGAAGATGGAAGCCAGGACAAAGATGATGGCCGCCAGATACGAAGAGATCGTGGCCAAGAGCTACATTCTGGCCAACAACATCCAGGCTGACGGTCGCTATGTCCAGGTCGAGACGACCAAGGAAGGCACGACCCAGATCACGATGCTCTCCGAAGTCCTCTTCGACGAAGGCAGAGCGCAGCTCAGGGAAGCCGTCTATCCCGTCCTCGAAGAAGTCGGACGCGTCGTCAATTCCGAATATCCCAACTTCCTGGTCGCCATCGAAGGCCACACGGACAGCAACGAACTGCCGGAAGGCTCCAACTTCATGTCCAACTGGGAACTCTCCGCGGCCCGCAGCTTGGCTGTTCTGCATTTCCTCGAGAAGCAGGGCGGCGTCGATCCTAAGCGCATGGCCATCTCCGGCTATTCCGCCAACAGGCCCGTCGCCAGCAACGCCACCGCCGACGGTCAGCGCTTGAACCGCCGCGTCGTCATTACCCTGATCCCCACCGATTTCACCTCTCCCCTCTCCCAGGACGAGCAGCTGAACAACAAGGTGAACAGCATCATGGAATCCACCATGCCGACGGCTCCCCAGAGCGGCACCGTCCCCGTCCCGGATTACGGACGCGGCGGCTCCACCGGCCTTGACGTCGCCCCGGACGGCACTCTGCCCGGCGCGGCTCCGCAGAGCGAAGCCGAAATGCTCAACAATCTTCCCGCTTTCCCAACCATTGATTAAGGAGAAACAAGTATGCGTAAAATAACACTTTTATCTTTGCTTTCCGTTTCTGCTTTCCTCCTGTTTGGTTGCGCGACCAGCGAGGTGACTTACCCTCAGCCGCTGGCTCTGAACAACGGCGCCTTCGAAGGCAAGACCATGTGCATCATGGCCTACGGCGAACCGACCGACAACTATGACCAGCTCTCC
>Ga0265298_10005792_pt1 | contig 15394 bp, 19 predicted proteins | sample AusTroGonzalo_MG_3_FD_193486 | JGI IMG/M metagenome (GOLD analysis project Ga0265298, IMG submission 193486) | Bovine rumen microbial communities from tropical cattle in Woodstock, Queensland, Australia - Gonzalo_01 | ecosystem: Host-associated > Mammals > Digestive system > Stomach > Rumen ... | reverse complement strand
GTTCTGACACCCATGGAGAAACACAAACTCTATCTTGCGGCATAAGAAAAACGCTAACAACACGAAGTTGCCAGCGTTTCAAAAATATTATTTTATTTCATTGTCCTCTTGACGGGAAGCAGTTCATAGAAGCACCAGGTTTTTTATTATGCAAGAAATTATTTATTTTATGGCATCGTTTCCGCATACGACCCGCCGGTAGCCTTCCGGATCGGTGTCGCCTTCTGTATTAATCAGTAAAATTACAGAATCACCGTCGATGCGGAACAGTTTACGTAGAGTTTCATCCTGCAGGATGCGGTTGACCAGCCCGAAAGTTACGGCTCCGGACTCCCCGGCTATCACTGCGCTGTCATTTCCCAAAGGCTTTGCGTACGCGCGCATGCCTTCTTCCGTGATGATATCGTCGCAGGCGCAACAAAAATCGGCCTTATCCCGGATGGTGGGCCAGATTACCCGGCAGGGTGTGCCGCAGTTCAGCCCCGCCATAATGGTAACGGGATTTCCTTCTATGGAGTGACAGCAACCGTCCCCGGCTTTTACGGAATGATATATGCAGGCTGCTTCCGTAGGTTCCACAATCGTCATGACGGGAGGCTTATCGCGGTAGCGGGAAAGCAGATACTCCAGCACGCCGCCGGCCATAGCGCCTACACCGGCTTGCAAAAATACATGGGTAGGAGGGGTCTCTCCCAACTGTTCTGCTGCTTCAGCCGCCAGTGTCAGGTACCCGTCGATGATCCATTCCGGATACTGTTCGTAACCTTCCCAGGCCGTATCCTGGATCAGGATCCATCCGTTTTTCTGGGCCAGATCCCAGGCATGTTCCACAGCCTGGTCGTAATTCAGGTCTGTAATTTCCGCTGTGGCGCTACCCGCTTCTTCAATGGCTTTACGCCGTGCCTCCACGGAACCGGCGGGCATGAAAACAGAAGCGTTGCAGCCGAAAAGTCCCGCTGCCCAGGAAACACCTTTGCCGTGGTTGCCGTCGGTGGCCGTGGCGAAGTGAATGGCTGCGCATTGTTTCCGGAGTTCCTCTTTTTGGAAGTCCCGGAAATCTGTTGTTCTATAATCCAATCCCAGTTTTTCGCAGAGGATGCGGAACATGGCGTAGCTTCCCCCCAGCCCTTTGAAGGCGTTCAGGCAGAAACGGGAGGATTCGTCTTTGCAGTAAATGCCTTTGACATGCTGCGCTGCTGCACGCTCTTGTAATGCTACCAGATTTGTAATCCCATAAGCGGGGATGGTTTTGTGAAAACGGAGCGTATCCGCCGCGACTGCTTCATCAAATCGCGGATAAGAATCTGCGCAGGCAGACGGCATCGGTTTTTCGTTTTGGAGAATGCTGATATTTTTATAATGATACTCCATGATACATCAACTTTATACATCCAGGGGGTCGGGGCCATACTGGTTAGGGCCGTCCGTACCTTTGAAGAACAACAGATATATACCCAGGACACCGTTCACGAGCGGTATGAGACAGCCGATACACCACCAGGTGGGTCGGTCCAGATCATGCAGGCGGCGGATCATGAGCATAAAGCTGGGGATAGCGGAAGCGATGGAAACAATCGTCCCCAGGATAGAAAGGGATCTGATCTTTAGAGCGGTTGCAATGAAACCGATTAAAAGCGATATCACAATAACTACAGCCAGAAGCGCAAGGCTTCGCAAGATGTAACGTTTACGATTCAGCCGGTTGTCGTAACGCAGGTACATGGACTTGAGATCCGTATCCGGTTCGTATTTGGCCCCGGCAGCGCCGTAGGCCGGCGTTCCCATCGGCATGTATCCGGAAGAGGGTCCCTCTTGCCCGGGTTGTTGTACGAAGGACGGCTGCTCCGGGTTTTGCGGGCCGTAGTGTGGCTGTGGCGGTTGTTGTATAGAAGGACGGAACGATTCCTGTTGCGGCTGCGGCGGAATAAAAGCTCCCTGTGTTCTTCCCTGAGCCGCGGCGGGGCCGGCACCTCTGCCGGCAGGCGGCGCAGCAACTGGTGCGACCGGAACATCCGGCTCAGGCTGGTTTACTGGTGCCCCGCAATTCGCGCAGAATCGATTGTCGTTTTGTACAGGCGATCCGCAGTTTTCACAAAAATTAGCCATGAGTGTATCCTCCTTTTTATTTTGCTATTGTTATTTTACCGCATAGACTCCGAACAGCGGAGCCGGAATAAAAAACTTATCTCTTATCGGATAAAGGCGGGATTTTACAGTCAGATCTGCTTCACAGGATGACACGCCCAGCTTTTTCAGTATTTCAAGATCCCACTGGGGCCGGTCATACAGGCTGATGTCCAGCATATGATAAATCTGATGGCACTGCTCAACTAATTCCTTCGTTACATCTTTGTGGGAATAAAGTGCTTCTTTTTCGTATTCATCGTGGTGATGCTTTCCGTATTCCGCATCATAATTCAGCAGGATACCGCCTTTTTTCAGAACACGTACCCATTCTGCATAGGCCTGCTCCGGATGGGGAAGATTCCATGTTACATTCCGGGACACGACGACATCAAATGTTGCATCGGGAAACCGGAGATTTTCCGCATCCATAACCAAAAAATGTGCACGGCACTGTTCTTCCGCCGCTAGTGCTTTGGCATCGGTAATCATCGATTCTGTCAGATCTATACCCGTAACATCATATCCCTTTTTGCTGAGAAGAATGGAAAAGAAACCGGAACCGCACCCGATATCCAAAATATTCAAAGACCTTTCCGGTGGGAAATGACCGCAGATTTCTTTCTGCCATAACATATTCTTCTCACTGTGCAGTTCTTCTCTTCGCAGCTTTTTAAACTCCGGGGATCGCTTGGTCCAGTAATCTTCTATATAATTTTTGGCATCTGTGCGGTGATGAATCGTTTTTTTATCGATAAGGGACATGTAAGCAGGCTCCTGAAATTATCTAAGCAGAAAAAATGTTACCTAAGTAAATTAATTAGTGCTCATTCATATTTTATACTATCAGGCAGACGAATGTAAATGTAACTTGGAAATATTTTGCAATTAAATGATGAAATATCCCGGGAAATATTGTAAAATGAAACAGCAGGGGGGATTTGCCATGAAAAAAACGTTAACGCTTGCGCTTGTTTTTGTCATGTTGATTACGGGTGTCTGCTTTGCGGAAAAAAGTAAGCTGAAAAAGAAAACATGGACGCCGGTACAGACAAGAACGGAAAACTCAGTAGAGGTACAGGATTTTTACAACCACACGGAAGTGTATCATGAAGGCGATAAACAGGTTGGCCTGTGGTTTGTAACTTTTATTCCCAACCAGAAAGGTGTAGCCCATTCTTATTTTTATGAAGCGGTTGTAATGGACTACGCAAAGGGGCAATACAGGATTATCCGTGCCTATCAGGCAGACAAAAAGAATAAAAAAGTAAAGACATCGGACCAGCGTTTTATTGATGCGGACTGGAAAGATATTGCCGGAACCAAGTATGAAACACTGTATCACAGGATGAAACCGTTGATCTGGTAAGAAAATTGTTGACAAAGGGTGCTTTTTTCCGTATAATATCGCTTGTAAAGCTTTTGGGGGCGTAGCTCAGCTGGGAGAGCGCTTGAATGGCATTCAAGAGGTCAGGGGTTCGATCCCCCTCGTCTCCACCAACTTCAAAGTTAACAGCCATGCGGGTTTAACGACTTGCGTGGCTGTTTTATTTTTGCTGTTATAAGAAAACATTACTCATGTTTAAAATAATCAAAATCTATAAAATTGACAGCACGGGGCGTGTGGATTACAATGTATTTAATAAAAAATATAGATTAATAGAGAAATATAGTTTTCAGCTCGGAGGTGATGATTGTTAACTTCGGAAGTGATAACCTGTCAAACAAAACTCAGAGAGAAATACTGTCTGACAGATAAGGGTGTCGACGAATCCGGATCGGATTTCGTCAGAAAAGAGGTAAAATGAAATACGTACAGATTAAAGCCATCGAAATCAATTCTATCCATCCGGAAAAACTGCAGGATACAATTACATTTGCCGTAGACGAAACAATCACAAAGCCGGAAGATGTTCCTGCCGTGTTACGTAAAATCCTCAAAAAGTACTACAACATCACGTCATTCGGTCAGAAATTCAAGAACGACCCCATTTTGTTTGGGAAGGAAATGGACGAAATCGAAGAAAAATACCTGAATGAGTACGGGCTGTACACTATTGAGATCCAGGAAATAAAAGTCAACTGGGACGACGGTATGACACTCTGAAAACAGTGGCGCGGCATCAGACTGCTGAACAGCAAAAAAATGAACAGGGTGTAACGAAACGTTACCCCCTGTTTTTTTAATTTATTTTCCCACAACCTGTTTATATAGTTTCTCCCGCAGGGCAGCAGGTGTCAGATTTTTCAGCTTACAATACACGATACGGCGGACTGACGCGTCTATATCTGTCTGGGAAAGTTTCCCGTCTTTCACGGCCTGCAGCGTGCTGCGGTAAATACGCAGCTGTATTTCCGGGTCGTGGCAGATCAACAGGATATCCGTGCCGGCCTGTACGGAGATGATGCCAATCTCTTCTGGCGCATAACCTTCGCTGACGGCTCCCATATTCAGATCATCGGTGATGACAATGCCCTGATAGCCAAGCTGGTTCCGCAGCATTTGTTTCAGGATAACAGACGACAGGCTGGCAGGCTTTGCATCAAAAGCCGGATAGCGGATATGGCCGGCCATCACCATAAACTGGTGGTGGGGATACTGGTCGATAATATGGCGGAAAGGCAGCAGGTCTTTCTGCAGAATGGTTTCCTGCGGTACATTAACAACAGACTTTTCCGTATGCGGGTCGGTTTCGCTGCGGCCCATGCCGGGGAAGTGTTTAATGGTGAACAGGACACCGCTGTCCCGTAATCCGCGGCAGGCCTGTTCCCCGAAAACCGTAACCTGCTGCGGCGCAGTTCCGTAGGTACGCCCGTGCATGCGGTTGCCGATGTCCAGCACAGGGGCAAAATCAAGATTGAAGCCCATTTCGCGGATGTCTTTTCCGGTCTTGTTTGCTTCCGAATATGCGTTTTCCGGTTTGCCTGTTGCGCCGATTTCCGCTGCGGCAGGGGCTGTATAGGCATACTGTTTCATCCGTGTAACCAGCCCTCCTTCCTGATCTACAGAAAGGAAAAGAGGGAGATTGTACGTATTCAGGGCCAGATTTTGCAGGGAAGAATTTAAGGATTTTACCTGTTCCTTGTCCTCCATGTTCCGGTCATACAGGATGACGCCGCCCGCGTGCATGGCAGCAAGCGTGTTTTTTGTGCTTTCGCTAAGTGTCGTCCCGTTAATTCCTACAAACATCATCTGGCCGATTTTTTCTTCCAAAGACATCTTGCCGGTGATGGCATCTGCCAGTTGCCGGATACCGCTTTCCGTGGCCCAGGTTTCTGCGGCAGGCTGGGGGATTGCTGTTTGATTATTACTTTTTTCCGCGGCACTGCAGCCGAAAATCAGAAATATCAAAAGTAATAGTATACTCAATACTGTAAACTGCTTTTTCATTTTTTTACACCTGTTCTTCGTATTAATATAACTGTCTTTATTATATCATATTATATTGCAAGAAACTGATTAAAAATGGTATGATAAAAACAGGAAAACGGAGTCAGAAAGAAAATATGTTTTGCGTGCACTTGGTTTAATACCGGTTCCGGAGGAATACGCTATGAAACTCGGTTATTATTACTTCCTGTCATGGTTAAGCGGAGTTTTGACCCTCGTTTTTTCCGTTGGCGGCGCCCTGGCGTTTGTTACATATGTCAGCACGCCTTCCACTGTGGACGGGATCGTGCGCCCCGGTCATATGAGCGTTATGGAATTTGTCCTGCCCCTGTTTCTGATCGGTTTCCTCTGCGTTATCCTCTATCTTTGCCTTTCTCTTTATTGTATCTTCCGGAAGTTGCGGACACAGGAACGCCGTGTGTTACATTTTCTTTTGAACCTGGTTTTATATCTGGTTACTGCGGTGGGAACCGTTCCGTTATTGATACTATTATTCAATAAGTAAATTGACTTTCAGAACGGGTTTTACTATAATTTATGTGACATAGTTTATAAAATGTAATAGGATATTATAACTATTTATTTTCTTATAATTCGATAACGTAGAACGGATTTCGGCAATGCCGGAAAGGACGGGCGCCATGGGCAAAAAGTTTAAAACTTTTATTTCCTGTACAAAAGAAGATAACATGAAGTTGCTTGCCTTTGTGATTGTATTGCTGGCAATCATCGTGTTTTTTGGCTGGTAAAGATAATGTGTCTTTTTTGTTAAATTTGCTTTTTTTAGTACTACATGTTGTAGATATTGTAGATTTGTGATATAATAATCCAGTAATGGAAGTTTGTCCCGATTTATTACTTTTTTGACTGCGAAGGTGTGATTTCATGAAAAAATCCAAGCCTGGTATTCATGTATATATATTGGCCTATATTGCGATTCTCATGCGCTGGATGCGGAATACTCTTCCAGGAAGAGTTGTGACGGCAGGCCTTTTAATTTTGCTGGTGAGCAGCACATATAACCGGTTAAGCGCTGCCCCGTTTTTCGCAGGTAACGCCCAGCCTCAACTGACAGAAACGGAAAAAGTTGAGCAGAAAGGCCATGCCGAGATTGCGAAGAAGGCAGAAGCGCAGAAACAGGAAGTGGAACAGGCCAAGATTGCAGCCCAGCCTGTAACAAGCCATACATACAGTCTGGTTATAACAAAAAGCGCATACCGGATCTCCCTGTTGGATAACGGAACCCCGATCAAGGAATACAATTGTGCGATTGGCCGTAACCCGGGTCAGAAGACAAAAACCGGAGATGCAAGGACCCCCGTGGGAACCTTTAAAGTGGAATCCATCAATCCTTCTTCAGACTGGATTTCTGACGAAGACGGAAAGGGTGCCTACGGTCCCTGGTTCATCACTCTGGATACCCATGAGTTAAGCAAGGGCGAATGGAACGGTATTGGTATTTCCGGCACGAACAAACCGGAGGGTCTGGGAAGAGCTTCTTCGGCAGGCAGCGTACGGGTGCGGAACAGCGATATCGAAGAAATCAAAAAGTTTGTGAAGGTCGGCACGATCGTTACGATTAAAGAATGATAAGCAGTCAAAGAGTTATTCCTCAAAGAAGCGCTTGCGGAGTAACTCTTTCTTTTTATAATTTTAAATTTTACGCAGCAGTGAAGTATCATATTATTTTTAAGGGCGCTGTATTGTCTGGCAGGGCCCGGAAAGTGGGATCATGATGAAAACGAATCGTAAGTTTGCAAAATTTACAGTAGTGCTGATGGCAATGCTGATGTTGTTTTCTACTGCATTTATAAGCGGCTGTGAGGAAGAAAATAAACCGAAAGAACAACCCAAGGCTACCGTGACACAAAAAACGCCGGAACAGCTGGCGGCGGAAAAGAAAGCCAAAGAAGCGGCGGAGAAAAAAGCCAGAGAAGAGGCGGATAAGAAAGCGGCTGAAAAGATGAAAAAGGAAGCGGAAGAAAAAGCAAAGCAGGAACAGGCGCTGATCAAACAGAACGCGGACCAGAAAAAATATCATGTGTTTATTAAAAAGAGCGCCTTTACCCTTTATCTGCTGGATGATAAAAACAATGCGATTAAAATGTACGACTGCACGATTGGGAAAAATCCGGGACAGAAGCAGAAACGCGGTGATATGAAGACCCCGACGGGTACGTTCTATGTAGATGAAATCTGTGATGCTTCAGGCTGGACCCACGACTTCGGCGACGGCAAGGGTGAGATCAAAGGGGCTTACGGTCCCTGGTTCATCAGTATCAATACGGATGAAATGAGCAAGGGAGCCTGGGGCGGCATCGGCATCCACGGTACCCACAAGCCCAATGTGATGCGGGTCCGGGATTCCGAAGGCTGCATCCGTCTGCAGAATCAGAATGTGGAAGAGCTGAAAAAATATGTGCGGGTCGGCACAAAAGTTGTGATTGAGGAATAATGAAAAAGATTGATCCGGCGGTGTACCTGTTCTCGTTGGGGCATCTTTCCGTGGACTGGTGCCAGGGCGCAATCCCTGCCCTGCTGCCGTATTTTATCCATAACTATGATTTATCCTATCAGGCTGCGGGTACGCTGATTTTTGCCAATGTGCTTGTGGCCTCTGTGTTGCAGCCGCTGTTCGGATATTATTCAGACCGCATTTCCCGTCCCTGGTTCATCCCGTTGGGAACGCTGTTTTGCGGGATTTCCGTTGCGCTGATGGGTTTTTGCACATCTTTTTCCGCCATTTTTGCCGCAGCCATGCTGAGCGGTGTCGGCAGCGCGATATTCCATCCGGAAGCGGCGCTTATGGTCAACCGGATCGCAACCCGGGCAAAAGGGCAGGCGCTGGGTACCTTTTCTGTGGGAGGTAACGCGGGTTTCGCGATTGGACCGATTGTTGCGGGATTTTGTGCTTACAAGCTGGGGATACATACCCTGCTGATTTTTGGTATCGTAAATGCTGTTCTGGCGATAGCTCTTTGGGCAAAGATGTCTTACGTACTGCGCCAGGTGTCCTTGTCTGCCAGTCAGGAAACGGAAAGAAAGGTTGGCAAAGTTAGAGAGAATGACTGGAAAGCCTTTGGTATCCTTTCCCTTCCTATCTTTGCGCGTTCCATAGGCTTTACGTTAAGTAATACGTTTATTCCGATTTACTGGATGACCGTGCTTCATGCGTCTGCCACACAGGGAACTACGGCGTTATCGATTCTGTTTACCATGGGCGCCTGCATTACCTTTGGGGGCGGCCTGCTTGCCGACCGGTTCGGATATGTGAAGATAATCCGTGCCGCGTTTTTTTGTATGGTGCCTGCATATCTGCTGCTTACCCATACGACGGATATCCGGGTTGCCACGGCGCTGCTGATCCCGGCGGCTGTGTCCATATTCATGCCATACAGTCCCATTGTTGTTTTAGGGCAGACCTATCTTGCTAAAAACGCCGGATTCGCGTCCGGTGTTACGTTGGGTCTGACCACTACCCTGGGCGGTATTTTTGCACCGCTGATAGGCGCGGCGGCAGACCGTTGGGGGTTGGTGCCGGCGCTGCAGATTTTCTGGATTGCCGGCCTGATCGGGCTGATCGCGTCGTTGTTCCTTCCGGAACCGGAAAAAGAATAAATCATAATATATTTTTGATGTGAATAGAAGTGAGGAAGTTTTAATGGAAACAGTGAAAGATAATATCATCCAGGTTACGCCGGAGACTTTTCAGGCGGAAGTGCTGGAATGCAATAAGCCGGTTCTGGTGACGTTTTATGCGGCATGGGACCAGCCCTGCCGGATGCAGCAGACGGAACTGGACGCCATTGCGGATAAGCACCCGGAAATCAAGGTTTGCAAAATTGATGTGGAAGAGTACACGGATTTTGCCCAGCAATATGGAATCATGGTCATCCCTACGACCATCGCGTTTAAAGATGGGAAAAAATGCAAAAGGGCAACGGGACTGCGACGGGCAGGGGTACTGCTGAGCATGGTACAATGACCGTATTGCGGTGTTTAATTAATGAGAGCTTTAAAGAAGAGAGGTAAGAAAGATGGCAGTAACAGTACTTAACAAAGAGAATTTTAAAGAGGAAGTATTAAAGGCAGACAAACCGGTGCTGGTAGATTTTTGGGCAACCTGGTGCGGTCCCTGCCGTATGATGGCTCCTGTAGTGGAAACGATTGCGGAAGAGCATCCGGAGATAAAAGTATGCAAGGTGGACATTGACGAAAATCCGGAACTGGCCCAGCTGTTCAACGTCATGAGCATTCCGACGCTGGCGGCATTCAAAGACGGGCAGCTGATTGGTACGGCGGTGGGCTATCAGCCGAAAGAAAATGTGCTGAAACTGTTTGCATGAGAATCATAAGCGGGATGAATTGGCGGTTTCTAACCGTCAGGATAAACTTGCAGAGGTCATTATGATGGACATAATTATTATCGGCAGCGGGCCTGCCGGTATTTCCGCTGCTTTATATGCCAGACGTGCCGGCGCGGAGGTCACGGTAATTTCCAGGGGCGGCGGGGCACTGGCCAAGGCAGAGAAAATTGAAAATTATTATGGGCTGGCCGAGCCTGTGACGGGAGCGGAACTGGAAGCAAACGGCATTGCCGGCGCCAAACGTCTGGGTGTACAGTTTGCGGAAGGCGAAGTAGTGGGCCTTGCTATGAATGATGATTTTGCCGGTTTTGCGGTACAGACGCCGAAACAGTCTTACGAAGCCAAAGCGGTGGTGCTGGCGGCGGGGAGTACCCGGCTGGCGCCTAAGATTCCGGGGCTGAAAGAACTGGAAGGAAAAGGTGTAAGCTACTGTGCCATCTGCGACGCGTTTTTCTATCGCGGAAAAACCGTGGCAGTTCTGGGAGAAGGAGACTACGCTCTGCACGAGGCGGAAATCCTGCTGCCCCATGCCGACAAAGTCATGCTGTTTACCGATGGGAAAGAGCCGGCGGTAAAGATTCCGGATTCTATTGAAGTACATAAAGAAAAAGTGACCGCAGTGGAAGCGGAAAAAGCTAACGGAATGGAACGGGTCAGCGGGTTGCGCACGGAAGACGGCGCGCTGACACCGGTGAACGGGTTGTTTGTGGCGCTGGGAACTGCCGGCAGTGTGGATTTTGCCCGGAAAATCGGCGCGGCGGTGGAAAATAACCGAATCGTAGCAGAGCCGGATATGGCTACCAATGTACCGGGCCTGTATGCGGCCGGCGACTGTACCGGCGGCCTGTTGCAGGTGGTGAAGGCTGCCTATGAAGGCGCGGTGGCCGGACTGGCGGCGGCAAAGTATGTGAAAAATCAAAAATAAAAACCGGCAATAAAAAAAGCTGACCGTTTATTCCCCGAGAGGAAAAAGCAGTCAGCTTTTATTTTTTATCCCTATGCCATTACACTATGTCCTTCTACGTATTTGCGAATCCGCTCCAGCCGCTGTTTGGTAGCAGGGTGGCTGGACAGGATGCGCGCGGCAAAACCCATCTGGGCTTCCCCCTGGGTGATATAGACAAGGCCGTTGTACAGTTCGGTGCCCAGCCCGATTTTGCAGGCATACTGGTCGGCTTCGTATTCATCCTGCCGGGAGCTGAACATGGTGATCAGATGCAACGGCAGCTGCATCAGGAACTGGAAGAGCCAGATTTGGATGACAAAGAACCAGGAAAGGATAGCGGCGAACCAGCCGATGATGGGGATAAAACTGATAACCTGCAGGATCAGTGTGATATAGCCATAAATTCGTACAACCAGATTCCCGAAGGAACTCATGGTACTGGTCAGCAGGGCAGTGTTTGTGTCGCGGTTCTGGATATGGCCCATTTCATGAGCCAGGATTCCGGCGATTTCGGTTGTCGGCATGTTTGACAGTAGGGGCAGGGTGACCGCGATATTGTTGCTGCCCACCGCGAAGGCGTTCAGTGTATTTGTATTACAGATGTATAAATTGTAATCGTCAATATTCAGTCCGGCTTTCCGGCAAACGATGGACATAGCCTGCTTCAGCTGTTCCCCGGCAGCTCCGGCAGGACGCTGGCAGTTCATGGACCAGCACAGGTAACGCTGCATGATCCAGGTGCGGTACAGTATACAGGGGACCAGCAGGGTCAGGGTTGATAAAACGATAATGATATTCGTTTCCGTGAGGGGGATGTTGAAATACTTCATCCCGTTAAGCAGCCACTGCCAGCGGATGGGGCTGAACATTTCCACCAGTCCCCAAAAAGTAGAGACAATCAGGAAATTTACAATGAACGTCAGGCTGAGGACGACGATATCGCGAAGCAGATTATATAACATACAGTCTCCTTCTTTCTATAACGAATCCGGTTAATACTGCAATAGTTTTTTAAATTATACTACAAAAATTTCTCTTTTCCAAATGGTTAAAGATAGACTTCATAGCTTTTGTGATATATAATGTAGGCATGTTTGTTTGCCGTTTTGAAAACGGCGGAATGGAGAAATGATAGTTATGAGTGAAAATAATAATAGCGGTGCGGTGTCGGAAGTAAAGCAGGAACCGGTTCCGGCCTTAACACACGTGGAAGCAAATCAGGAAGGATATCGCTGGGTGGCGATCACGGCCATGCTGTTTGCCATCGGCATCATCCTGCATACGGTGAGTCCCAATGTGGGCGGCGTTACACCTAACTGGACCATTGCCATGTATGCCATCGTCATCAACCTGACCCGCCCACCCCTGAAACGGGCCATCGGCATCGGTTTTGTGGCGGGGCTGACCCTGATCCCGTCCTCCAAATCGGCGTTCCCTCTGGGAAATATTGCCAGCGAATTGAGCGGGGCCACCTGCTGCTGCCTGCTGGTAAAAGCATTTGTGGCCTGCCATATGGGTGACTGGCGGCTTACGCCGTTTATCACAGGATTTGTTTCCACGTTTGTCTCCGGCAGCGTGTTCACGTTTATTCTGCGGACCGTGCTGGGCTTGCCGCTGAAGGTGTGGATCTTTGCCATGCTGCCGGTAGTGGCGGTGGTAGGCGTCATTAACGGTCTGATCACCTTCGGTCTGTTCCGTCCTGTGAAGAAACTGTTTTACGCGCAGGAAGGGGGCGAAGAAGAATGAATTCTGTTGTTTCCGTTTCGGACTTTTATTTTAAATACCTTCGCTCTGAGCTTGTGTTAAAGAATATAAATCTGGAAATTGAAAAAGGTTCTTTTACCGTCATTATCGGCCCCAGCGGGGCGGGGAAGACTACGCTCTGCAAAGCCATGACGGGCATCGTGCCGTATTATTCCGGCGGCGATTACGCCGGGGACGTAAAAGTGCTGGGAGAAACCACAAAAGGCAAAAAGGTTTCCGACCTGGCCATGAAGGTGGGCCTGATGCTGGAGGATTACGAAAGCCAGCTGGTGTCCCTCACTGCCGGGGAGGAAGTGGCTTTCAGCCTGCTGAACCACGGGTTCCCTCCGGAAGAGGCGGAAGAACGGACACGGCTTGCGTTGGAAGACGTGGGCCTGCCGGGACGGGAAAGCTACCAGCTGGATGAACTGTCCGGCGGGCAGCGGCAACGTCTGGCTTTGGCATCGCTATTGGCAGTGCACCCGGAGATCATCGTGCTGGATGAACCGGTCAGCGCCATGGATCCCGACGGGGGAGAAAGCCTGTATAAACTGCTGGACAAGATTCACAAAGAACACGGTACTACCTTTATTGTAGTGGAACACCGGGTGGAATTTGTGCTTCCGTATCTTACAAATCTGGTAGCCATTAAAAACGGGGAAGTCGCGGTTCAGGGAAAGTGTGAGGAAGTGGTTTCCCGAATCTATGAAGATGCAGAACTGCGTCCCCTGCTGCCGGAGCTTTGGCAGGTCAAATGCAGTCTGGAAAAGAAAACAGGGAGGACATTCAAACTCTGGAGATCCGCTGACGAAGCGGCGAAAGAACTGCAGTCGGAAGGCTTCGGAAAAGGGGTGAGGGCATGATTGAGGCAAAAGAGATCAACTTTGCTTATCGCCGCGGCATCCCGGTGCTGAACGATATTAACTGCAAAATCGAAGACGGCGAATTTGTGGCGCTGATTGGCCATAACGGCAGCGGCAAAACTACCCTGTCCCGCATGTTCATGGCTTTGGATCATCCCCGCAGCGGGCAGATCCTAGTGGACGGAGAAGATATTATCAACTATGAACCTGCCGATCTGGCGGATAAAGTGGGCTATGTGTTCCAAAACCCGGACCTGCAGATTTTGGCGGATACGGTATATGAAGAGATAGCCTACGGCCCCCGGGTAAAAAAACTGCCGGAAGAAAATATCAAAACAAACGTTAAGTCCGCGATAGCGGCTATGGGGCTGAAAGGCCTGGAAGGAATCTATCCCCGTAACCTTTCTTTCGGCCAGAAGCGGCGCCTCGGGGTGGCTGCTGCTTTGGCCCTGAATCCCCGCATACTGATCCTGGACGAGATCACCAACGGCCAGGACGCGGTGGAGCAGGCTGCCATGATGGAGTACCTCAAAGCGCTGAACGAAGAAAAAGGGACGACCGTCATCCTGATTACCCACGACATGAATGTGGTCCGCAAATACGCCCGGAGAGCCATTGTACTTACCGACGGGCATCTGGTGTTTGACGGCAAGCCGCAGGAACTGTTCCAAGGTGACCAGCCGGTGGAACGCTGGGGCCTGCGCCGTCCCGTGGTTTCCGTGCTGGCTTCCCGTTTGGGCTTGTCTGCCGCAAACTGTGAAGAGTTCTGCGAAGCAGTCCGGAAAGGAGGCGAGGCATAATGAAACTGAATGCCTTTACCTGGATTATTGTAACCCTGGCAGTGACGGCCTGGGTGTTCATCCTGCCGGTAGAAGCAGTAGCGACTATTTTAGTTTTGCAGCTGGTGCTGCTGTTATACATCAAACGCAGCAAGACCATGCTGGCAGCCATCGGTGGTTTAGGCGTATTTACCGGTATGATGATCCTGCTTCAGCTGTTGTTCGGTTCGTCTTTGCGTGTTTCTCTGTTCGGCGGTCTGCGGATGCTTGTCATGACCCTCGCGTTTTTGTGCATGCTGGCGACTACCCGGATTCAGAGTATCGCCAAAGCCCTGGTGGACCGGTTCCACCTGCCGGTGGAATATGCGTTCATGCTGACTACGGCCCTGCGTTTTGTTCCCAATTTCCTGGAAGACAGTGAGATCACCCTGGACGCCCAGTCCTGCAGGGGCTATTCCAACCGGGGGAACGTGCTGAAACGGTTGCTCTCCTATGTTGTCGTTATCCGGCCGCTGGTCATGCGGGCTGTGTCCAAATCGGAGACTTTGGCCCTTTCCATGGAGCTTCGTGGCTTCGGGGCTAACACCTATAAGAATATGCCAAAAGAACAGCTTACGGTAGTGGACTTCGCGGTGCTGGCCGTTGTGGTTGTGTTGAGTACATATCCGTTCTGGAAAAAGTTTTTGTTTGTATGAAAATTTGGTTACTCCGCCTGAAGAACAGGCGGAGTTTTTTTATATACAACAAAAAGTGTTTTATCCACAGATCTTTGCTGCTTATTCACAGCGCTGACCGCTTATCCACATGTTATTCACATCTGACTGTTAACAACCACAAGATATTGTCAATAAAAACAAAAATTTTTATCAGTAATCACAAGATATAGTTTACAAGGTAAAAGGAACATGCTAAAATAATTCTAAGTGTGATATTTTAATTAGCTTACTTTGTAACAGATACTGTTTGAATACGGCATAATTTATGTGGGAGGGTTTTGGCATGAAAGTTATTAAGCGCGACGGAACGACGGTTGATTTTGATCCGCAGAAAATTGTTGTGGCCATTGAAAAGGCCAATGCGGCAGTAGATGAAGAGTGCCGTATTTCAGCAGACAAGATTAAAGAGATTGCGGAATATGTGCATGGGAAGAACCGTCCCCGCCTGCTGGTAGAGGATATTCA
>Ga0265298_10005789_pt1 | contig 15396 bp, 8 predicted proteins | sample AusTroGonzalo_MG_3_FD_193486 | JGI IMG/M metagenome (GOLD analysis project Ga0265298, IMG submission 193486) | Bovine rumen microbial communities from tropical cattle in Woodstock, Queensland, Australia - Gonzalo_01 | ecosystem: Host-associated > Mammals > Digestive system > Stomach > Rumen ... | reverse complement strand
GGCAGGAATGGGCTTGATGTAGCTCAGGAATTTCTTCAAGCGGTAGGCCTCGCTGTACTCAGGCACGTTCTCTGGCACCTGGTCAAGCAGGGGCTCTGCCTGCGACTTGATAACAGCCAACTCGAAAAGCATGGCGGTGTTGAACATCGCATCAGCATTCTCCTGGAAGGGGAATATCCACTTGTTCTCACCAGCACGAACAGAGGGCCAGCGGCGAATGGTATCAACAGCCGATACACCACGATACTTATAGTCGCGGATAATGCGACGCAGCAGGCGATTGTCAGTCGTGGGAATGTAGTTGTGGTTGTCGAGCAGAATGGTAGTCAGGGCCGAAGCATAGATACGATAGATCTGCTGCTGGGGCACCTGCGACATCAGTTCGGGATTCAAAGCATGGATGCCCTCTACCACAAGAATCTCATCGTCGTGCAGACGGAGGCGGCGGCCACTCATCTCACTACGTCCTTCCTGGAAGTTGTAGCGTGGCAACTCTATCTCTTCACCATTGAACAAGGCATTTATCTGCTCATTCAACAGCTCGAGGTTCAGGGCATACAGATGCTCGAAGTCGTAGTCGCCGTTGGGCTGGCGCGGTGTATTCTCGCGATCGACGAAGTAGTCGTCAAGCGAGATAGGAACGGGCTTAATACCGTTGGTTGCCAACTGTACTGACAAGCGCTTACAGGTAGTGGTCTTACCGCTACTGGACGGTCCGGCGATGAGAATCATGCGAATGCCCTTGCGGAAGGCGATATCCTCGGCTATCTTAGCAATCTTCTTCTCCTGCAGTGCCTCGCTGATCTGAATGAGCTGTGAGTAATAGCCCTTCTCAATGCCTTCATTCAGGTCGCCAATGGTACGCAGACCGATGATGTCCTGCCACTGATGATGCTCCTTGAAGATACCAAACATCTTGTCTTGATGAGTCATCTCGCCAAGTTCGTCGGGATGAGTCTGCGAGGGGATGCGTAACAGCAGGCCATCGAAGTACTTCTCCAGTCCGAAGAGGTAGAGCTGCGACGTGTTGACAAGCATCGAACCATAGTAATAGTCCATGTAGCCATCAATGTCATAATAGGTGGTGTATAGACGACCACTGCTCTTCAGCAGCTTCACCTTCGAGAAGGTGTGCAGGATAGTGAACATCTTGATGGCATCCTCGGTCAACGTCTCGTAGCGATGGATGGGCAGAGCGGCATCGATGATAGACTGCATCTTGGCACGAATCTGACCAACGTCATCAAGCGTCACTGGATGACCGATGTCGAGGTTGACATAATAGCCGTTGGAAACGGGGATATCAATAGACACCTTGGCACGTTCGTACAAATCGTGTACGGCCTTGCAGAGAACGAAGAACAACGAACGCGTATAAGCACGCAGGCCACTGGACGACTGAATGTCGAGGAACTCAATGCTCTTCGCGTTGTAAACACGATAGTGCATGCCCTCAACCTTGTTGTTCACGCGGGCAGCCATAGGACCATGAGGCAACTGGAGTCCAGTTGCCTCATAGATCTTTCTTATCTTCGTTCCTAAAGGGACTTGCAGTGTCTGCCCGTTATTCAGGCAGCGCACCTCTACAGTAGGTTGTTCCATAGAGATTATCCTCCGAAGTTATCGTACATAATTGATTCAGGCTCTACGCCGAGCGAGTCGAGCATAGAGACGACGGCCTTCGACATGGGGCCAGGGCCGCACATGTAGTACTCGATGTCTTCGGGAGCCTCGTGGTCCTTCAGATAGGTCTCGAGCATCACCTGATGAACGAAGCCCGGTGTGTACTTGACGCCAGCAGCATCGGCAGCAGGATCGGGACGGTCGAGGGCCAGGTGGAAGTGGAAGTTGGGATACTCCTTCTCCAGACCGAGGAAGTCCTCGAGATAGAACACCTCGTTCAGTGCGCGAGCACCATAGAAGTAGTGCATCTCGCGATCGGTCGTATGGAGTGTCTTGGTCATGTGCATGATTTGAGCACGCAGCGGAGCCATACCGGCACCACCACCGACCCAAATCATCTCCTTCTTAGAGTCGAAGTGCGGATGGAAGTCACCGAACGGACCGCTCATGATAACCTTGTCGCCGGGTTTCAGCGAGAAGATGTACGACGAAGCGATACCGGGGTTGACATCCATGAAGCCACTGCGGTCAGCCTTAAACGGCGGCGTAGCGATACGAACGGTCAGCATGAAGACATCGCCCTCGGCGGGATAGTTGGCCATTGAGTAGGCACGGATGGTGTCCTCGGGATTCTTACACTTCAGCGGGAACAGACCGAACTTCTCCCAGCTGGGCAGATACTCGTCGCCAATCAGCGACTTGTCGAAGTCCTTATCGTAGTCGATGCAATCGAACTTAGGAATCTTGATCTGGGCATAAGAGCCAGGCAGGAAGTCCATGTGCTCGCCAGCAGGCAGCTGCACCTTGAACTCCTTGATGAAGGTAGCCACGTTCTTATTGCTGATAACAGTACACTCGTACTCCTTGACGCCGAGGATGGACTCGTCGACATGAATCTTCAGGTCGCCCTTCACCTTACACTGACAGCCGAGGCGCCAGTGGTCCTTAATCTGCTTACGTGTAAAGTGAGGCTTCTCTGAGTCGAGGATCTCGCCCCCACCCTCCAAAACCTGTACCTTACACTGTCCGCAGCTGGCCTTACCACCGCAGGCACTGGGCAGGAAAATACCGTTCTCATTAAGCGTTGCCATCAGGTTGTTACCCTGCGGCACGTTCAGCACGCGGTCGCCATTCACTGTAATATTAACGTTTCCTGAGGGCGAGAGATATTTCTTCGCCACCAACAGGATAATTACCAAGAGGAGTATGACAATGAGAAATACTCCAATGCTATATGCTATAAACTGAGCCATATATTTTTACTTTTTTACCTTTTTACTTTTTTTACCTTTATATGTTCAGTCCAGAGAAGCACATCATTGCCATAGCCATGAGACCGACAGTAATAAACACAATGCCGAGACCCTGCAGAGGCTTGGGAACGTCCGAGTACTGCATCTTCTCGCGGATGGCACCCATGGCCACAATAGCCAGCGTCCAACCAATACCCGAGCCGAAGCCATAGACGACAGCGTCCAGAATAGAGGTGATGGCCTGCGAGTTGGTGGGTTCCATGAGAATGCGCTGCTGCATGAACAACGAAGCACCCATGATGGCACAGTTCACGGCAATCAGCGGCAGGAAGATACCCAGCGCAGCGTAAAGCGAAGGTGAGTACTTTTCTACTGTCATCTCCACGAGCTGCACCATACCGGCAATCACTGCAATAAAGAGGATGAACGACAGGTAGCTCAGGTCAACACCTGCAACGAGGCAGTCGGGGCCCAGCACCTTAGTCTGCAACAGATAGTTAACGGGAACGGTCACGGTGAGCACAAAGGTCACAGCGAGACCAAGTCCCAGCGAGGTCTTCACGGTCTTCGACACAGCCAGATAAGAGCACATGCCGAGAAAGAAGGCGAAGATCATATTGTCCACAAAGATGGACCTAAACAGTAATGATATTGCGTGTTCCATATCTTATTTCTCCTTATAAAAATATGCACGATGTACCCAAATCACACAACCAACGAGAATCAGCGCCATAGCGGGCATCGTCATCATACCGTTGTTCACATAGCCGAAGTCGTAGAAACTGTCGGGGATAATCTGGAAGCCCAGCAAAGAGCCGCGTCCTAGGAACTCACGCACGGCACCCACGATGACCAGAATCATGGCATAGCCCAGACCGTTGCCCACGCCATCGAGGAACGAAGGCCAGGGCTTGTTCTGCATGGCAAACGCCTCAAGACGACCCATCAGGATACAGTTGGTGATAATCAGACCGACATACACGCTCAGCTGAACACTTACGTCATAGGCGAAAGCCTTCAGGATCTGAGACACGATAGTTACGAGAGCAGCCACAACCACCAGCTGCACCACGATACGGATGCGGTTAGGGATGGTGTTGCGGATAATCGAGATAATCACATTCGCAAAGGCGGTAATTACCGTCACGGCGAGACCCATCACGATGGCAGGCTTCAGCTGCGAGGTGACGGCGAGGGCCGAGCAGATACCCAATACCTGTCCGAGGATCGGGTGATCGAGGTTCAACGGGTTCGTGAAAGCCTCTTTATTTTGTTTACTGAATAGTGCCATAGTTTACTCCTCCTCTGCTTTAGTTGGTTTAACATTCTTCAAGCAGTCTTTCAGCATAGCATCCACACCGTTGGAAGTCAGCGTAGCACCCGTCACGCAGTCAACCTGCGACTCAGGATCCTCTACCTTCTTCACAACAGAGAGAATTACATTGCCATTCTCATCGAAGATCTTCTTGCCGATGAACTTCTCCTGCCAAGCCTGAGAGTCCTTGATTTCAGCACCCAGACCGGCAGTCTCACTCTCATGGTTGAAGTAAGCACCATAGACCTTATTATCCTTATCGATAGCAAGATAACCGCTGATGCCACCCCAAAGGCCCATACCCTTCAGACTGGCAACGACGATATCCTGTCCGTCAACGCTGCAAGAATAAACCTTCTGGCCTTCAACGTCCTTTTCTTCCTTCACCACCTCGGCGTACTTGGCCTCGGCTTCAGCGCCGTCCAAACCGCGGATGTTGAGCGAATAGAGAATCTGCTTCTTCACATCAAGGGCCACATTAGCATCCTGCATCGGCTTCAGAGCCTGATAGACAAATGCCAGCAGGAAGGCCACGATGACCACGAGTATCGCGCTGTATATTATAATGTACGCGTTGCTGTTAGTATTCAGTTTCATTTTGTACCTCCTCTCTTCTGTCGTTTAGAAATGTTACGGGCAACCACAAAGTGGTCAATCGTAGGAGCAAACATATTACCAAAGAAGATGGCGAGCATCATGCCCTCAGGATAGCCGGCATTCATCACACGGATGATAACAGCCATCGCACCGATGAGGAAGCCGTAGATAAACTGGCCCGTCGTAGTGCGACAAGAGGTCACAGGGTCGGTAGCCATAAACACAGCACCGAAAGCGAAGCCGCCCAGCACGAAGTGATGCCACCATGTCATCGACTGACCAGTCTGGTCGAAGACGAAAGCCAGAACGGCACCACCAACGAATACGCTCAGCATGGTACGCCAAGAGGCAATACCAGTCCAAAGCAGAATTGCAGCACCGATGGCAATGGCAATAAGCGAAGTCTCACCGATAGAACCGGGAATGAATCCGCAAATCATATCGCAGATAGAAGCATCAGGAGTAATGCCCTGAGCCATCTGACCAAGCGGTGTGGCAGCGGTGAAGCCGTCGGGCAGTGTGTTACCCAGTCCGAAGATAGAGTCCTGAGCCACCCAGACCTGGTCGCCCGTCATCTTCGACGGATAAGCGAAGAACAGGAACATACGGGCTGCGATAGCAGGGTTGAAGATATTCATACCCGTACCACCGAAAATCTCCTTACAAAAGATAACACTGAAGGCGCAGGCCAGAGCCAGCATCCACAGCGGACAGCCGATAGGAATAATCAGCGGAATGATGATACCCGAGACGAGGTAACCCTCCTGAATCTCCTCACCCTTCCATTGTGCCCAGGCGAACTCAATGCCAAGACCGACAATGTAGCTGACGAGAATCTTAGGCAGTACGGCCAGGAAGCCATACAGGAAAATCTCGAAGAAACCTGCTGTTGCCAGCGTGCCGGCAGCCAGATAGTTCTGGTAGCCGATATTATACATACCAAACAGCATGGCCGGCATCAGGGCGATAACCACCATACTCATAATACGCTTTGAGTCGATAGCGTCGTGAACATTCACGCCGCCAGCCTTCGCCGTGTCGTTGGGCACATAAAGGAAGGTCTCAAAGCCGTCGAACACCGAACGGAAAGCATGCAGCTTGCCACCCTCTTCGAAGTTCGGCTTTACCTTATTAAGATAATTTCGTAATGCTTTCATATTCGTTATGCGTTTTCTTTACGTAAAATATTAAGTCCTTCGCGGACAATGCGTTGCAGTTCAAGCTTCGAGCTATCCACGAACTCTGCCAAAGCAAAGTCCTCAGGACTCACCTCGTAGATACCCAGTGCCTCCTGACGGTCGATATCACCAGCGATGATAGCCTTAATCAGGTATTCACCATAGATATCCATCGGCAGCACTTTGTCGTACTCACCACTCATAATCATGTGGCGCTCGCCACCCTTCACACGGGCATCGAGAGCGTACTGTTTCTTACCGCAGAGCCAAGAGAAATAGCTGCGGTTCACAGAGAACTGCTTGAAGCGGGGAAGAATCCAACCCAGCATCTCGTCGGCATCGTTACCCTCAGGAATAACAGTAATCTCAGAAGTGTGAGCTCCAAGGAAGCCCTCCTTCGTCGTCGGCTTACCAGTCAGCACATTGCCATTGATGATGCGGACACTCTTGCTTGCATCGTAGCTGTTAGAAAGCAGTGTCGAGAGCTCCTCACCTACCAGCATATCAACATAGGCAGGACTATTGACCTCGCTGCCGCAAAGGGCTACAGTACGTGTCAGGTTCACCTTACCGGTATTGAACAGGCGGCCGATGAACAGCACCACGGTAGGATCGCCGATGGTCCACACCACCTCACCCTTGTTCACCGGGTCAAGATGGTTCACCTGAACGCCCACGTTACCTGCAGGGCACTTGCCGTCGAAAACGTTGACTTCAACGTTTTCAGAGGTGAGAGGTGAGAGGTGAGAAGCCAGAGAAGAGCCTACACCTACACCCAGATAGGTCTTGGCAATCTTTGAGAGAGCCGTGAGACCAGCCTGGAAGTCCTGCTCCTGACCCTTGACCTCAAACTCGAAGTCAGCAGCCAGAGGCTTGTCACGCAGAGCGGATACAAAAATTGCCTTAGGCTGGACACTCGGATTCGTGGACACAGCGTAAGGCAACTGGTTGATGTAACCAAAAAGACCTGCTTCCAACAATGTGTTAATGACTTGCTCGCCTGTCATCGCGCCGACATCTTTCTTGCCGAAGTCCGCAAACTCCTGCTGGCTGTCAGCATCGACCTTGATGCAGAGCACTTTCCTGCGTTCGCCACGCACCACCTCGCGGACGGTACCGCTGACAGGCGAGGCAAACTTCACTTCGGGATACTGTTTATTGACAAACAGCGCATCCCCGGCTTTGACTTTGTCGCCCTCCTTGACAACAACCTTCGGAGTGACTCCCTCGAAATCATCGGGCACCAGCGCATACTGGCCGTTCGACTTCAACTGGATTTTCTTCTCCTCAGCCTTGCCTTGAAGTTGGATGTCCAAGCCTTTACGTAACTTGATTACATTTGCCATTTATATAAATGTTTAATTGAATAGTTGCGTTAAGCGATGCAAAATTAATAAAAATTATGGAGATAGCCAGATTTTCTCAACGAAAAATGTCGCAATCACAAGAATTTGTCGTAAATTTGCATCATCATTGAAGACGGCAAAAAGTTTTTGCTATCTCTAACTGACAACTGAGTGAAGAAACTAAAGCATATTATCAACTGGACAGTATGGAGTCTGCTGGGGTTGTGCATCCTCCTGGCGGTAGTCATCCATCTGCCTTCATTTCAGCATTTCTTCGGTCAGAAGGTTGCTGAGGCAGTTGGTCAGAAGCTGGGCACTCAGGTCAGCGTCGGCAATGTCGACATCGGTTTCTTCAACCGTATCATCATCGACGATGTCCTTATCTACGACCAGCAGCAGAAGGAGATGCTGCGAGCCAACCGACTAACGGCAAAGGTTGAGTTGATGCCGCTGATACACGGAAAAATCGCCATCTCATCGACACAGATATTTGGTATGCAGGCAACGCTCTACAAGGCCAACGCCCAATCGGCACCCAATTATCAGTTTGTGCTCGACTCACTGGCATCCAAGGACACGACGACACACACACCACTCGACCTGCGCATCAATTCATTCATCATGCGCCACTCCAGCATCAGCTACGACCAATGGGATGCCGCACAGACGTCGGGTCAATTGAATCCCAAACACCTGCGGATAGATGACATCAGCGCACACATAAACCTCAAGGTACTGACCGACGACTCTATTAATATTAAGGTAAAGCGTCTGGCATTCAAAGAACAATCGAGCCTTAACGTTCAGCGCATGGCGTTTCATTTGGCAGCCGGCAATACAACGGCAGCCCTACACGACTTAAATCTGCAACTGTCTGAGTCAGCCATTCATCTCGACAGCGTCACTGCCACATACGATCGCAACCGACTGAAGGAGACCATTCGCTACAAAGGATTAGTATCAAACACAAATATAACGCCCTCTGAATTAAGATGTTTTATTCCTTGGCTAAAGAATTACCAGCACCGATTATCGTTGGCAACATCGTTTCAAGGAACCGCTAACAGCATAAACATTCCGCTATTCAACCTCGTCTCAGACAAGGGAGACCTGACGGTGATAGGACAAGGCAATTACAAACGAGGTGACACACATCCCGAATGGGGAGTTGTCGTCGATCAGCTGCATATCAGTAACGAAACGCTCGATTTCATCGGCAAAAACATCCAACAGATTCCGGTCCCCGTCTTACGACTTGGCAACATCTGGCTGACAGGTACTTTCGACAGCGACAATCAAGGTACACTCACCGCCGACGCCGACATCAAGACGGATGCTGGCAACGTGAAGACATCGTTGCAATGGACAGAGAACAACATGTTCACCGGACACGTCTTCACCGACGGCATTCATCTGAACCAGGTGCTCGACAACCAGAAACTGGGGCTCATTGCAGCCGACTTGCAGACAACCGGCAAGTTTAACGGCAACAAGCTCGTAGCCATCTCGGCTTCCGGCAACATCCCCACTCTCACCTACGACGGACATGGCTATAAGAACATCACGCTCGACGGACAATACATAGACGACAACTTCAAAGGTTGGCTGAACATCAACGATGAAAGGCTGCGTACACGTCTCGAAGCCAACATGCATGCCACATCGCTGGAGAATGCGGTCGGCGTTGTCAGCCTCACAGACTTCAACCTGCCCGAGAAGGACTTCCATCTTGATTTCCTGCGTCTGGAGTCCGGCTACGATGCCGAAACCCGCCACTTCATCAAGTTGTACAGCGATTTTGCCCACGCCGAGGTGATGGGTGTGTTCGACTATACCACTTTAGGACAGAGCATTGCCAACATCGTTGGTTCCCGTCTCCCAACACTTCCCGGTCTACCGCGACTGACACGCGACACCCGCAACAACTTCACCATTCATCTGGCGATATCTGAGACCGAATGGCTACAGAAGCTGACGGGTACAGACCTGCATCTCGCAGAGCCCATTGACATGACAGCAACCGTCAACGACGGCAACCACCAGCTGAACGTAGAGGCCAATCTGCCGTCAGTCGTCTATAATGGCAGCCATTACGAGCAAGGCCATGTTAGCATCACCACGCCAAACGACACGATGTTCGCCGATGTATCTCTGACGAAGCGTCTTGACAACGGCGCCCCCGTCAAACTACTGCTGAGCGCCAATGCCGCCGACAACAACCTGGCCACGACGCTACAATGGGATAACCACAGCGCTACCAAACCCATGAGCGGACACTTCAACGCCATCGCCCATCTCTATCGCAACCTCAGCAACCAGCCGGAGGCCCATGTCACCGTCCAGCCCTCACCACTTTATATCGGCGAAGAACAATGGGACATCGAGTCTTCCGACATCATCTACTCCCCACAACGCCTTGCTGTCAACCACTTCACCATCCAGAATGGCGAACAGCACATCATTATTAACGGTCAGGCCTCCGAACACGCCAACGACTCACTGGTTGTCGATTTGAACAAGATCAATGTTGAGTACATCCTCGACCTCGTGAACTTCCACGCCGTCGATTTCGGCGGTAAGGCTACCGGTCGCGCCACTATTGGCTCAGCCCTGGGCACGCCGTCGATGCATGCCGACCTCACCGTCAACCAATTCACCTTCCAGGACGGACGCATGGGAACACTCACGGCAGCCGTTGATTGGAACCGCCAACTGAAGCAGATTGATATTGATGCCGTCTCCGACGACGGCCCTGATGCCAAGACGCTGATCAATGGCTATGTGTCGCCGGAGCGCAATTTCATCGACCTCGACATCAACGGACAAGGCACGCACATCGATTTCCTGCACTCATTCACAAGTTCTTTCCTCGACAACGTCGGCGGACATGCCCACGGCAATGTACGACTGCACGGACCGCTCTCCGCCATGCAGCTGGAAGGACTGCTCGTCGTCGATGGCCAGGCCACGGTCAAGCCGCTTGGCACCACCTACACCCTGCGCGGCGACACAGTACGTCTGGTGACCGATGACATTCTGCTGAACAACGTGCCGCTATACGACAAATACGACAACGTCGGCATTCTCAGCGGCGGCATACACCACAAGCATCTGACCAACCTCACCTTCGACCTCAGCGTACACACAGACCTGCTGCAAGGTTACGACATCCAAGACTTCGGCGACCAGACCTTCTATGGTACAGTATTCGCTGCAGGCGATGTCACACTGCAAGGCCGACCGGGACGCGTCACCATCAATTGCGATGTCACGCCGCTGCAAGGCTCCGTCTTCACCTATAATGCCTCTTCGCCTGATGCCATCTCTGATCAGGAGTTCATCACCTGGAGAAGTCGCAACATCAAGGACGCAGCCAAGAGCACACATCAGGATGCAGAAGAGTCGTCATCTACCGACATCTACCTGAACTTCAACATCTACGCCAGCCCCGAAGCCACCCTGCGTCTGCTGATGGATGCCGGCACTGGCGACTATATCACGCTGAACGGCGCCGGTGTACTGCGTGCCACCTATTACAATAAAGGGGCGTTCAACATGTTCGGCACCTATACCGTTGACCATGGCACCTACGGCATCACCATTCAGAACATCATCAAGAAGAACTTCATGTTCAATCCCGGCGGCACCATCGTCTTTGGCGGCGATCCCTATGACGCAGCCCTGCAACTGCAAGCCTCCTACCCCGTTCAGGGCGTATCGCTGACCGACCTTAACATCGGCAACTCATTCTCGCAGAACACCATACGCGTCAACTGTCTCATGAACATTACCGGACAGCCCAACTCACCGCGTGTTGACTTCGACCTCGACATGCCGACTGTCAACGCCGACGAACAGCAGATGGTGCGCTCCGTCATCAACGGCGATCAGGAGATGAACCAGCAAGTGCTCTACCTGCTCACCATCGGACGCTTCTACCAGCAGACGCAGAACAACCAGCAGTCGTCACAGGACCAGACATCATTGGCCATGCAGTCACTACTCTCAGGCACACTCTCCAGCCAAATCAACAACGTACTCTCGTCAGTCATCAAGAACGACGACTGGAACTTCGGCGCCAACATCTCCACCGGCACCGAGGGCTGGAACAATGCCGAATATGAGGGCATCGTCAACGGTCGCATGCTGAACAACCGACTGCTCGTCAATGGCCAGTTCGGCTATCGCGACAATGCCACACAAGCCACACCATCGTTCATCGGCGACTTCGACATCCGCTACCTGCTGTACCCGAGCGGCAACCTGGCACTGAAGGTCTATAACCAGACCAACGACCGCTACTTCACGCGTTCTTCGCTGAACACTCAGGGCATCGGACTTATCATGAAGAAAGACTTCGGACGCCTGGGCGAACTATTTCGCAAACGTTAACGTTTTATTTCACTGCTTTCGCTTGGCGGTATCGGAAAATAATAGTACTTTTGTACCGCAATTGAAAAACAAATCTACAAAACGTATAAACAATGAAACCGTTAAACAAACATTTTGCTCCGAAGAGCGTGATGCCCGAGAAGGTCATCCAGTTTGGCGAAGGCAACTTCCTCCGCGCATTTGTTGATTGGATTATCTGGAACATGGACCAGAAGACCAACTTCAATGGTAGTGTCGTTGTCGTACAGCCCATCGAGCGCGGTATGGTCGAGTGGCTCAACGGCCAGGACTGCCTCTACCACGTCAACCTGCAGGGTCGCGAGAACGGCAAGGCCGTCAATACCCTCGAGCGTATCGATGTCATCAGCCGCGCACTGAACCCCTACTCTCAGAACGACGCCTTCATGGCACTGGCTGACCAGCCCGAGATTCGTTTCGTTATCTCCAACACTACTGAGGCCGGCATCGCCTTCGATCCCGCCTGCAAGCTCGACGACAAACCCGCATCGTCATATCCCGGCAAGCTCGTCCAGCTGCTCTATCGCCGCTATCAGACTTTCAATGGCGATCCCACCAAGGGACTTATCATTTTCCCCTGCGAACTTATCTTCCTCAACGGCCACGTGCTGAAGGACTGCATCTATAAGTATATCGAACTGTGGCAGCTCGGCGACGGCTTCAAGAAGTGGTTCGAAGAGGCCTGTGGCGTTTACGCCACCCTCGTTGACCGCATCGTTCCCGGCTTCCCCCGCAACGAGATTGCCGAGATTCAAGAGAAGATTGGCTATCGCGACAACCTCGTCGTACAGGCCGAGAACTTCCACCTCTGGGTTATTGAGGCCCCGAAGGAGGTTGCTCAGGAGTTCCCTGCCGACAAGGCCGGTCTCCACGTGCTGTTCGTTCCCTCAGAGGAGCCCTACCACAAGCGTAAGGTCACCCTGCTCAACGGCCCGCACACCGTACTCTCGCCTGTTGCCTTCCTCAGCGGCGTCAACATCGTTCGCGACGCCTGCAACCACGAGGTCATCGGCAAGTACATCCACAAGGTACAGTTCGAGGAACTCATGCAGACGCTCGACCTGCCTATGGACGAGCTTGAGAAGTTCGCCGGTGATGTTCTGGAGCGCTTCGACAACCCGTTCGTTGACCATCAGGTGACGAGCATCATGCTGAACTCCTTCCCGAAGTTCCAGGCTCGCGACCTGCCCGGCGTGAAGACCTATCTCGAGCGCAAGGGCGAACTGCCAAAGGGTCTCGTCTTCGGTCTCGCTGCCATTATCACCTACTACAAGGGTGGTAAGCGTGCCGATGGTGTCGACATCATCCCCAACGACGATCCGAAGATCATGCAGCTCCTCGCCGACCTGTGGGCTACTGGCGATACGCAGAAAGTTGCCGATGGCGTCCTCGCCGCAGAGTTCATCTGGCAGGAAGACCTCAACAACGTTCAAGGTCTCAACGCCCTCGTCAAGCAGTATCTCGACCTCATTCAGCAGAAGGGTATGCTCGAGGCTGTCAAGACTATTCTGTAAACACACATTACCGCATAATAAGAACGGGCTGGAAATTTCTCCAGCCCGTTTCTTATTCTCCTATTTTTTCAGACATCGTCAATGCACATTTTCCATGCTTGATAGGAACCAGACACTTATCCTGCCATCACATACCTGAACACCTCTTCCTCTTGGAGGTTCGGGCGTTCTGTGACCTCTCTTACATAGTCATCTATCAGATGACGCCATTCATTACCCTTCATGTTGAAGTAACGTTCTTGGAACTGCTTCTGACACTCCACGACAATCTGCATAATGGTTGTACCTTCGTCTAATCCCATCATATTATGGATTAAGCGACGCACATCTTCATCCTTCTCCACATCGTTAAGTATAGAGCCTGGCGGAATAAGTCTTGCCTCAACTGTTCTCTTGTTTTTCACTTTCCTTACAGCTCTTTCAGAAGACTTTTCGTGTACTTTAGCACCAGTAAAGGCCGCTATCAAACTTATCTGCTGGGCGAGTTCTTCTGTGTCATTTGTTTTTTCCTCACTCTCGGCTTTTTCGTATTTCTTGAAGTTCTCTGCCTGCTCAAATATTTCCTTGAAGACATCATCCTGTGGCACAGGTGGATAGCCGTGCTCTGCAAGAATCAGGATCAAATCCATCTGGAGTTCAGCCTTGATGTCAGAACGATTAGCCCAGTCTGTGTATTTAGACTTGTCGTCAATCATCTTCTTTACATCCGCAGATAGTGCCAATAATTTGTCTTCAGGATATTCAAATCCGAATTTATGGGCAATCTCTTTCAGTATGTCATAAAAAGCTTTTTCCTCATAGGAGATTCCAAGGTCTTTAAATGATTTCTTCTCCTTATTCACCTCTTTCAGCAATTCTGCCATCTGCTTAGCTACCTCGTCAAGCACCTCTTGGGCAAATACAGCATTATCGCTACGGTCGTTATACTTTTCAACCAGCGAGTTCAGGCGCTTGGTGAAGTCAACGCCCTTTATCTTATTCACCTTCTTAAACTCGTTGATGACGGTTCTAAGCAGTTTCTCCATCAACTTCACTTTGGTGTTAGGCATATCCAGCTTTTCAAGTCTGGCCATATAGTCCTCACTTAACAGGTCGAGGTCTTTCGAATTGACATTTACCTGTGCCACCTCTTCTACGCCATCAGCCTGCAGGGCCTTTTCCAACATCTGGCTTACCTTACGATTCATCTGGGTAAGATCAGGTGCAGGGCCTTTTGTCAGTTTAAAGATGATAGAGCGCACACCCGTAAAGAAATGGATATTCTCTCTGTCCTCATCAGTAATGTCATCGTGGTTAGAACAGATGTTAAAGGCCGACTTCAATTTCTTGACGTGAGCCATAAACAGGTTTTGTGTTTTCTCTGTACTTTGGATAAACTCAGCAGCCTGCTTCAGACACTCCAATTGCTCCAAGGGTGTACCCGTAGTAAACTTTGAATAGTCAAACTGGGCAAACAGTCGTTTCAGGATATCCAGTTCGTCCTTCACCATTGTCAGCGACTTCTCGATAGTTTCTACGTTCTCCCCCAAATCACCACCTCCGGCATATTGTTTCAGGGCATTGTTCATATTGCTCTTGATGCCTAAGTAGTCAACTACCAAACCCTTGTCCTTGCCTTCATATACACGATTCACACGAGAGATTGTTTGTATCAGTGTATGCTTCTGTAGAGGCTTGTCGATATACATGGTGTCCAGACAAGGCGCATCGAAGCCTGTTATCCACATATCGACCACAATGGCAATCTTGAAGTCCGATTCAGGGTCCTTGAATTTCAAATCCAGCTTCTTCCTGTCCTCGTCAGTTCCTAACAAATCATAGAGTCGCTGCTCGTCATCTTTCGAGCGGGTCATCACCATTCGTATGCGCTCCTCTTCCCATTCAGGGCGCAAAGCGATAATCTGCTTATACAGGTTGTAAGCTATTTGGCGACTGGAGCAAACAAACATGGCCTTACCACAAACGGTACTTCCTTCTTCTATACGTTTCTCGTAGTGCTCCACGAAATCCTTTGCCACTACAGCCAATCGCTGAGGATCACCCAGAATCTTGTTCATCTGCGTGACAGCCTTCTTGCTTTCTTCTATCTGATACTCATTGGCACCTTCCTCCTCGCACTTTTTGTAGTAGTTCTCAATCTCCTGCAGTTGCTTGCCATCA
>Ga0265298_10005788_pt1 | contig 15396 bp, 14 predicted proteins | sample AusTroGonzalo_MG_3_FD_193486 | JGI IMG/M metagenome (GOLD analysis project Ga0265298, IMG submission 193486) | Bovine rumen microbial communities from tropical cattle in Woodstock, Queensland, Australia - Gonzalo_01 | ecosystem: Host-associated > Mammals > Digestive system > Stomach > Rumen ... | reverse complement strand
AAGGCGGACCTGCTGTTCCTGATTGCTCATCCGGATGATGAACTGCTGTTTACCGGCGGCGCGATTCCGACCTATGGCGCGGAACGGGGAAACGACGTTCAGGTGGTTTATCTGACTCCCAGCAATCCGACCCGTCGGAGCGAGGCCCTGAACGGCCTGTGGCATCTGGGCGTACGGAATTATCCCGTGTTCGGGAACTTCAGTGACCGCTATGCCAACACCGGCAAACTGAAGGATGCCTATAAGCTGATCACCGGCGGTCAGAATACCGTGTGGAGCTGGGTTACGGAGCAATACCGCCGATTCCGCCCGGAGGTTGTGATCACCCAGGACATCAACGGTGAGTACGGCCATCCACAGCACAAGATGATCGCGGACGCTGCGATCCAGTGCTTTTCGAAAGCGGCGGATCCGTCTGAATTCAAAGAATCCGCGGATCAATACGGTCCCTGGCAGGTAAAGAAACTGTATGTTCACCTGTATGGAGATGAAGACACCCAGACCATCCTGGACTGGGATCAGCCGCTGAGCGCCTTCGGCGGGAAGACCGGCGCAGAGCTGGCAGCGGAAGCTTTCGCGCTTCATGTCAGCCAGAAAGGCATGGGCGCCGGCAAAGGGAAAAAGTTCGAAGAGTTCACTGTTGAAAAGACCGGGGCAGAGAAGTATCCCTACGATCACTTCGGCCTGCACAGCACCGAAGTGGGCGATGATGAAGCAAAGGACGACTTCCTGGAGCATATTGGCAGCGCGGCGCAGACGGTGAAGACACAAAACACTGAGGCGAAAGAAAAAACCGAAAAAGAAACGGAAGCAGCAACGGAAGAAGAACCTTCTGCGGATGAAGCTCCGGATGAAGCGGAAGAGACAGACGAAGCGGAAGAGGGGACCGCTGAAGAAGAATCTGAAGCGGAAGAGATCTCCGAAGAAGAAACAGCCGAGGAAACCGAGGAAGAAACCGCGGAGAAACCGGCAGAAAAAGAGACCAAAGTCTCTGATAAAAAGACAGATACTATCCCGATGACCCGTTTCAAGGATGTGAACGCACCGGGGTGGGCGGATGCGGAACTGAACGCTCAGGGTTTCCTGGACGACGGTGAGTACGTTTATGCGGACGATGAGAACGGCCACTGGATGTTTGTCAATGAGACGCTGCGTGTGGTGATTGAGCGGACATACGAGGAACCGGACAAGAAGCATCCATTCTATTGCTTCACGGCAAATATCTGGTGTGATACGGCGGCAGGTGAACTTCCTACAACCGTGTTCAAGGATCCCGAAAAGAAAAAGAGCGCAAAAGATTTCATGCGCAATATTGCCATGGATAATAAGGTCGTTTTCGGCACGACCACGGATTATTATATCTATCGGATCAAGGCATCCTATCCTACCGGCATCGAGGTTCGGAACGGTGAAGTGATTTTCGACGATCCCCATAAGCTGGAATACAAGTGGGGAAGCATGCCCACTTATGAAACACTCGCATTGTATCGCGACGGGCATGGTGAAAGCCTGCCCAACAGGGAGAAGAGCGCACAGCAGTATGTGGATGAAGACGCGCTTCAGGTTTATTCCTTCGGTCCATGCCTGGTGAAGGACGGCAAACTGACGGAATATGCCGAGAAATTGTGCAACACTTCCTATAACCCCCGGCTGGCGATCGGCGTGGCGGAGGACGGTCATTATATTGTTGTGATGTGCGAAGGACGTGTAAAGCGTTCCAAGGGCGTACAGATGGCATATCTCGCTCAGCTCATGCTGGACAGAGGCTGCAGCATCGCGGTGAACATGGACGGCGGACAGAGCGCAGCGATTGCTTTCATGGGACATCAGATGAACCAGGTCGTCAAATCAGATCCCAACGGCAGGGAACAGGCTGACATCCTGGCATTCGGGACGTCGGATCAGGTCGGTACGTTCGAAATGGCGGACGAATTCAAATCAAAGAAGAAATGAAGCAAAATAATGCTTGACAGCCTATGATCCAAAGTGATATCTTATTCGGGTAGCCGCTCGGGAGAGGTCTGTCCAAATGTGCTTCGGCGCAACCTCAGAATCCCGGCGAGATTGTAATCAGGAGGTGCTGTCCCATGTATGCCATTATTGCAGCTGGCGGCAGACAATACCGTGTTTCCCAGGGCGATGTAATCTACATCGACAAAGTCAACCAGGAAGCTGATTCCAAGATTTCCTTCGACGTGCTGATGATCGGCGGAGAAGGCGAAGTCAAGGTCGGCAATCCCATCCTCGAAGGCGCCAAGGTTGAAGGCAAGGTGCTGGCTCAGGTGAAGGGTGAGAAAATCATCGTTTACAAGTACAAGAGCAAGAAGGATTCCAAGCGGAAGATCGGCCATCGTCAGCCCTACACCAAGGTGGAGATCACCGCGATCAACGCATAATGATCACCGCAGTCCTGTACCGGGAGGGAGAGGATCTGACCGGCTGCCGGGCCGAAGGGCACAGCGGCTGGGCTGAAGCAGGCAATGATATCGTCTGCGCAGCGGTTTCGATTCTGACCTGTACTTGCGTGAACGCGCTGGAGAGCGTATGCGGTGTGATTCCCAGAATCACCGAGCATAACGAAAAAAAGGGAATCCTGGCCTTTGAGCTTCCGGAAAGAACGGAAGCGGCAAACGACAAGGCGCAGATTCTGATGAAAGCGCTCCGGCAGGGACTGGAAGACCTGACAACAGAGTATCCGCAGAACGTGACACTTTCCATCAAAGAACGGAGGAAACAACTATGATGAAGCTTAATCTTCAGATGTTCGCCCATAAAAAGGGAATGGGCTCCACGCGTAACGGCCGCGACAGCGAGTCCAAGCGCCTGGGACCGAAGCGCGCTGACGGTCAGATGGCTCTGGCCGGCAACATTCTGGTGCGGCAGCGCGGCACCCACATCCATCCCGGCCATAACGTAGGCATCGGCAAGGATGATACCCTGTTCGCCAAGACCACCGGTATCGTTCGATTCGAGCGCCTGGGTAAGGACCGCAAGCAGGTCTCCGTATATCCCGTTGAGACCGCGGCCGAAGCTCAGTAATAAACGGTCAGGAAGATCAAGGGCTGTTGCGTCGCAACAGTCCTTTTTTACAAACACAGGAGGAAAGAACCATGAGCGAGAGTAAAAAAACCTTCTACATCACTACGCCAATCTATTATCCGTCCGGCAACATGACCATCGGCCATACCTATACGACCGTCGCGGCCGATACGATGACCCGTTTCAAAAAGCTGCAGGGGTATGATACCTATTTCCTGACCGGAACGGATGAACACGGCCAGAAGCTTGAGAAGAAGGCAGCGGAAAACGGCGTAACACCGATTGAATACATTGACAAGATCGTCGCGGAAACGAAGGATCTGTGGAAGCTCATGGACATCGAGTACGACGATTTCATTCGTACAACCGAAGACCGCCATATGAAGATCGTACAGAAGATCTTCCGGCAGTTCTATGAGCAGGGGGATATTTACAAAGCCGAGTATGAAGGCATGTACTGCACGGACTGCGAAAGCTTCTGGACGCCCACCCAGCTGGTGGACAAGGACGGGACCAAAGTCTGCCCGGATTGCGGTCGAGTCTGCCAGCCTATGACGGAAGAAAGCTACTTCTTCAAAATGAGCAAGTATCAGGATTGGCTGATCGACTATATCGAGACCCATCCGGACTTTATCCAGCCGGCCAAGCGCGCCAACGAGATGCTGACCAACTTCCTGCGGCCGGGCCTGCAGGACCTGTGCGTGAGCCGGACAAGCGTCAAATGGGGCATTCCAGTAGATTTTGACGAAAAGCACACCGTGTATGTATGGATCGATGCGCTGAGCAACTACATCACCGCGCTGGGTTACGGCACCGATCACGATGAGCTGTTCCGGAAATACTGGCCGGCGGATGTGCACCTGGTGGGCAAAGAGATCGTACGGTTCCATACGATCTACTGGCCGATCATGCTGCACGCTCTGGGGCTGCCCCTGCCAAAGCAGGTGTTCGGGCACGGCTGGCTGTTGTTTGGCAACGACAAGATGAGCAAATCCAAGGGCAATGTGGTTTATCCCGGCCCGATTGTCGCCCGCTACGGCGTGGATCCCCTGCGCTATTACCTGATGAGGGAGATGCCCTTCGGCGCCGACGGCAATTACACCAACGAGTCTTTCCTGACCCGGATGAACGCGGATCTGGCCAACGACCTGGGTAACCTGGTGAGCCGGACGGTCGCGATGATCGAGAAATATTTTGGCGGTGTGCTGCCTGCCTGGACAGACGCCGTTGATGAAGAAGCCGATAAGCCTCTGCAGGAACACTGCGCGGCCCTGCCGCAGCTGGTGGAGGAGCAGATGGACAAGCTGCAGTTCTCCCAGGCGCTGGCCGAGATCTGGAAGGTGATCGGCGAATGCAATAAATACATCGATCTGACTCAGCCCTGGATCCTGGGCAAGGATCCGGAGAAGAAGGACCGGCTGGCCAATGTTATGCTGACGCTGGCAGAGTGCGTCCGCTTCGCGGCGGTGCTGATCGGGCCCTTCATGCCTTCCACCCCGGCCCGGATCTTCGAACAGCTGGGCGTGAAGGATGAAACCCTGAAGAGCTGGGACAGCCTGAAGACCTTCGGCTTGCTGCCCGCGGGCACCAAGGTGACCAAAGGTGAAGCCCTGTTCCCCCGCATTGATGTGAACAAGGAACTGGAAGCACTGAGCAGCGGCAAGGAAGCAAAGAAGGAAGCCAAGGCGGAGGAGAAACAGCAGAAGAAAGAACAGAAGGCTGAAAAGAAACACGAGGAACCGGAATATCCTGCTGAGATCTCCATTGATGATTTCTTTAAGTGCAAAATCCAGGTTGCGCGGGTATTGGCCTGTGAAAAGGTCGAAAAGAGCAGCAAGCTGCTGAAGTTCCGCCTGGGTCTGGGAAAAGACGGAGAGCGGACCGTGGTCAGCGGCATCCAGAAATACTATGAGCCGGAAACGCTGGTGGACACTCAGGTCGCGGTGATCACCAACCTGAAGACCGCGAAGCTGGCCGGGATCGAAAGCCAGGGCATGATCCTGTCCGCCATGGACGACAGCGGCAACCTGCGGCTTGTCAGCGTCGGCGAAGGCGTGGAGGACGGTGCCATTATCGGATGATCGAATGGTTTGACAGTCATTGCCACATTGATGAGGAAGCCTTTGACACGGATCGGGAGGAAGTGCTCGCGCGGATGCGGGAGCACGGCATCACCCGGTATGCGGTCATCGGCTCGGATATGGAAACATCCCGGCGCGCCATCGCCTATGCGGCGGCGCACCGGGATTCCGTTGCTGTCGGCGGAATCCATCCCCACGAAGCCAGCGGCTTCCGGGAAGAGGACATCGAAAAGCTGGCCGAATGGTATCGAAAGGGACAGATCAGGGCGATCGGGGAGATCGGCCTGGATTTTTACTATGATCACAGCCCGCGGGATGTCCAGCGGGAGGTCTGCATCCGGCAGATGGAGCTGGCATGGGAACTGAAGGCGCCGGTGGCATATCATATCCGGGACGCCCATCAGGAGATGCTGGAAATCATGAAGGGCATGAAAAGCCGGCTGACCGGCGGGATCATCCACTGCTTTTCCGGCAGCGCGGAGATGGCGAAGGAATACCTGAAACTCGGGTATTATATTTCCTTTGCGGGACCGCTGACGTTCAAAAAGGCGCCGCGGCTTCAGGAAGCGGTGAAGCTGATCCCGAAGGACCGCCTGCTGATCGAGACAGACAGCCCCTATATGGCGCCGGAACCGGTGCGCGGAAGAAGGAATGAACCGGCGAATGTGCGGTTTGTCGGGCTGAAGATGGCGGAACTGCGGGGGGAGGAGCCGGAAGAGGTGGCGAGGTATACGACTGCAAATGCTTGCAGTGTATATGGGATATAACCAGGGGGCTTTCCGATCGCCCCCTGGACCCCTTCGGTGGGATACTTTTACCAGGGGGCTTTCCGATCGCCCCCTTAAACCCCTTCGGCGGGATGTTTGTTGACAAGGGGGCTTGTCGATCACACTGGACCTTCGGAGGAATGTTTGAACATGGGAAAGATTGTGGTGGTGGCTGAGAAACCGAGCGTGGGGCGGGATATTGCCCGGGTGCTCGGATGCCGGGACAGAGGCGACGGCTGCATGATCGGGGATCCGTATATCGTGACATGGGCGGTTGGCCATCTGGTGACCCTGGTGGAGCCGGACGAACTGGATGAAAAATACAAGAAATGGTCTTTTGAGACTCTGCCGATCCTGCCGGAAAACATCCCGCTGAAGGTGATTCCCAATACGAAAACGCAGTTTACAAAAGTCAAAAAACTGATCAACGCCAAAGAGACCGATTCGCTGATCTGCGCAACGGATGCCGGGCGGGAAGGCGAACTGATCTTCCGGTATATTTATGAAAAGGCCGACTGTAAAAAGCCCTTCCAGAGGCTGTGGATCTCATCCATGACGGATGAGGCGATCCGGGAAGGATTCCAGGCGATCCGCCCGGGTAAAGACTACGACGGTCTGTACGAGAGCGCCCGCTGCCGCAGCAAAGCGGACTGGCTGGTCGGTATGAACGCAAGCCGGGCTTTCACGCTGAAATATGACGCACTGCTGTCGATCGGCCGGGTGCAGACGCCCACGCTGGCGATTCTGGTAAAGCGCCGGAAGGAGATCGAGAACTTTAAACCGGAGGGGTTCTGTACCCTGACGGCAGACTTCGGCGACTACAAGGGTGTTTATTTCTCCGACAGGCTCGAACCGGATACCCATCTGAAACAGAAGTCGGACGCGGAAAAGATAGCGGCTGAAATCAAGGGACAGACCGGTACCGTTACCCAGGCGGAGACCGTCCGGAAGCACGAACTGCCGCCGCAGCTTTACGATCTGACCAGTCTGCAGCGGGACGCCAACCGGATGCTCGGATTTACTGCGGACAAAACGCTGAAGACAGCCCAGAGTCTGTATGAGAAGCACAAGGCGCTGACATATCCGCGAACCGACAGCCGCTACCTGCCGCCGGATATGATTCCACGGGTTGTGCAGACAATGAAACTGCTGCCGGAAAACTATCAGAAGTTTGTTCCCGGGGCGATGCAGGAGGGAAAGCTGCGGGTAACCAAGCGTACTGTTGACCAGACGAAGGTTACGGACCACCATGCAATCATTCCGACAGCACGGAAGGCTGATCCGTCCAAGTTCAGCGAGGACGAACGGAAACTGTTCGACATAGTGGCGAGGCGGATGCTGGCTGCGTTTTATCCCGTATGTGATTATGACGCGACAAAGATTATCACGCAGGTCGGGGAGCACAGTTTCCGAACGACCGGTAAAGTCATTGTCAATAACGGATGGCACGACGTACCGCCGATGGAGAATCCGGGCAAAGCGAAGAAGAAGTCCAAGCCGGACGATGAAAGTGAGAACCCGCTGCCGCCGCTGCAGGAAGGGGATACCCGGCAGGTAAAAGGATCCGCAATCCGTGAGGATGTAACCAAACCGCCGGCTCCGCATACGGATGCGAGCCTGCTGGCTGCGATGGAAACCGCCGGGAAGGAACTGGATGATGAGGAACTGGTCCGGCAGATGAAAGGCAGCGGAATCGGGACCCCCGCCACACGGGCCGCCATCATTGAACGGCTTCTTCACGTCGGGTATGCCCAACGACGGGGGAAGACGCTGCTGGCGACGGACAAGGGTATGATGCTGATCGATGTGGTGCCGAATGAACTGTCCAGCCCGGAACTGACAGGCCGCTGGGAACTGGCTCTCCACGATATCACGGACGGGAAACAGGATCCGGAACGCTTCATGGAAGGGATTGCCCGGATGAGCTCTTTTCTGGTAGACTATGCCCGGAACAGTTCGTCTGCCGTCACCTTTCCGTCGGAACAGCGGGCAAAGGGGAAGGGCAAAACCAGGATTGCCGCCAAACCGCTGGCAGGCGTTGTTTGTCCCCTGTGCGGCAGGGGAGGCATCCAGGAAAGCCCGAGAGCATTCAACTGCACAGAGAAGAACTGCAACTGCACGATCTGGAAGGACTGCCTGGTCAAAGGCGGAGGTCCTGAACTGTCGGATAAGCTGATGACATTACTGCTTGAAAAAAAGGAACTTCACGGCTCTACGGGAATCCTGATGATCCGCGAAGGACGGATTCTCTTTTATCCCAACGGCAGTGAAGTGCCTTCTGTCAACCGGACGATGACCTGGAAGAAAAAGACAGGCGGCAGCAGCGGGCGATAGGGATGACACATGGAGGATGGACAGAAAGACGATGAAACAGAAGATCATGCTGGTTTTCGGTACCCGGCCGGAGGCGATCAAGATGTGTCCGCTTGCGCTGGAACTGAAGAAACGGGAAAACATACAGACGCTGGTGTGCGTCACGGGACAGCATCGGGGGATGCTGCAACAGGTGCTGGATGCTTTCGGTGTTGTGCCGGATTATGACCTGGCGATTATGCGGGACAGGCAGACGCTGTTTGACATTACCACCCATGTACTGGAAGGCATGAAAGGCGTGCTGGAAAAGGAACATCCTGACGCGGTGCTGGTACACGGTGACACGAGTACAACCTTTGCCGCTGCACTGGCCTGTTTTTATCTTCAGATTCCCGTGGGACACGTGGAGGCAGGGCTGCGCACGTATAATCTGCTCTCCCCGTATCCGGAGGAGTTTAACCGCCAGTGTGTATCCATTCTCGCAAGATGGAACTTCGCGCCGACGCCCCTGAGTCGGGACAACCTGATCCGGGAAGGGAAAAAACCGGAAACAATCTTTGTGACAGGCAATACGGTGATTGATGCCCTGAAAACAACGGTCCGGAATGAATACTGCCATCCGGATCTGGATTGGGCGGAAGGCAGCCGGCTGATCCTGCTGACTGCGCACCGGAGGGAAAACCTCGGTGAGCCGATGCATGCCATGTTCCGGGCGATCCGCCGGGTGGTGGAGGAACATAATGACGTAAAGGCGCTTTATCCGATTCACATGAATCCTGCCGTACGGGAAGCTGCGGACGCGGAACTGGGTGGGTGCGAACGGATCCGGCTGACAGAACCGCTGGATGTACTGGACTGCCACAATGTAATGGCCCGCAGTTATCTGATCCTGACGGACAGCGGCGGGATTCAGGAGGAAGCGCCAAGCCTCGGAAAGCCGGTGCTGGTCATGCGGGATACCACGGAGCGGCCGGAAGGAATCAAGGCCGGAACACTGAAGCTGGTCGGAACAAATGAACAAGTGATCTACCGGGAATTTACCCGACTGCTGGACGACCGGCAGGCATACGAGGAAATGGCGCATGCGGAAAACCCCTACGGAGACGGGCATGCCTGCCAGCGGATTGCTGATATCCTGACTGGGAGGGGACAATGAGCAACGTCGGAGTGATGACCTTTCTGCACAACGATAACTACGGATCTTCGCTGCAGGCCTATGCGCTGCAACGAGTGATCAGCGAACTTGGCCATTCCTGCGAACATATCGACTATCTGCCGGATCAAACGGAAAAGATTCGGAACCTGCTCCAAAGCGGGAACAATCCGAAGCTGATCCTTGACGGCATTCGAAAACGGGAAGTTAAGAGCGAACAGGCCGGAGCACGGCAGAAGAGCAATGCGATTCCGGAATTCTACAGGCGGCGAATGAAACTGACGCCGCCCTGCCGGAATACGCAGGAACTGAGTGACCGGAGCAGGCAATTTGATATTCTTCTGTGCGGAAGCGACCAGATCTGGAATCCGGTCTGGCTGAACCCTGCTTATTTCCTGACCTTTATGACAGAAAAAAAGAAGATAGCTTACGCAGCCAGCCTAGGAGTCCGGGAGCTGCCGAAGGAGCAGAAGATCCGAAAGATCCGCCGGTGGACGCAGGATTTTGAGGCGATTTCCGTCCGGGAAGAAGAAGGCGCGGACCTTATGCAGAAGATGACCGGAAAGAGACCGGAAGTCATGCCTGATCCGGTATGCCTGCTGTCAGCACAGGAATGGGAGGAAATAGCGGCAAAGCCCCCGGAAGGGGATTCTTATCTTCTGTGTTACTTCATTGGTGAAAACGAACGGTATTGGGAGAAGGTCCGGCAGTTGCAGAAAGAAACCGGCCTGCGGGTACTTGTGATGCCGGTGACTGCGGAAAGCTACCGGAGCGGCTATGAGCGGCTGGACGGTGCAGGCCCTGAAGAATTCCTCGGAGCGATCCAGAATGCGGCCTGTTTCTGCACAGACAGTTTCCACGGACTGGCTTTCGGGACGATTTTCGGCGTGCGCATGGAATTGATGCGCCGCTACAGCGACAGCGATCCGGAAAACAAAAACAGCCGCGTGGATCATTTCCTGCGGCTGACAAAGGAAAAGGGAACAGGAGAACTTCGTAATCTGGGAAGAAGCTGGCTTCATGAAAAACTGGGATAACAAAAAACCCGTCTGCTTGCACTTGCAGACGGGTGATTGCTATCATTCGGGGGCTCAGGCCTCTTCGTGAATCTTGGGCAGTGCGCGCTGCACGTTGCCGCTGCGCAGGCAACGGGTGCACACGTTCATCCGCTTGGCCGCACCATTCACCATAACCCGGACACTCTGCACATTGGGCGCCCAGATCCGATGACTCTTGCGGTTGGAATGGCTGACGTTATTGCCGTTCAGCGTGCCCTTTTCGCAAATCTCACAAAACTTACCCATGGAAATCATCCTCCTCGTTGGAGCGTTACACATCAAGCTTTGCTATGATATCATGACCGGTCCGAAAAAGCAAGCGTTTTTTTGTTAACCGAAAAGAAGCTGGCCCAGGCGGGTGACAGGGCTCTGCATGACACAGCCGAGCTGGCGCACCGTCAGGACTCTTTTGATCTTGGGCATATGCTGCGTAGCCAGATAGGCTGAGACAATCTCCTGTGCTTCAGGGGGAAGTCGCCCTTCATACAGTTTATTGAAAACCTTTGTATGGGTATAGGTCAGAAGGATTCTTCGCTTTGCTTCCTGACGTTTGGTGAGGGCGGAAAAACCGCGGGCGATCAGATTTTTTGAACTGGCGCCGATGGTATTGTCCCCATGTTGACGGTAGAGGGTCAAAGGCTGATTCACAAAGCGTATTTTTCCGAAAGAAGCTGCGGTCAGTGCAATGAACCAGTCATGCATGAACAGATCTTTTGCCCGGGCATGGGAGGCGATCAGTTTCCGCAGTGGGGCGTTCATGATGAGCGTGCAGCCGGTAACGTTATTCTGCACCAGCAACGGCGGCAGCGTTACCGCTTTCGGGTCCCAGCCCTGATGACGGAAGAAACTGTCTCCGATCGGTTCCCCTTCCTCGCTGATCAGTGAGCAGTCCGAATGTACCAGCAGGGGAGTATCCGCGCCGTATTCGGCTTCCATTTCATTCATCGCTTTTTTCAGAATGGCGATTTTTTCCGGCTCCCAAAGGTCATCCTGATCGCACATCAGGGCATAGTCCGCATCCGTCTGCCGGACAAGAGAGAGAAAATTGCCGGCAGCACCCAGGTGCTGCCCCTGCTCCGAGCCAAAAGAAAAACGCTGATCCTTTCCACAAAGAGCGGTCAGGAGAGAGAATGTCTCATCCTCCGAACCGTCATCCTGAAGGAGGACGGAAAAATCAGGATCGGTCTGGTCCATCAGCGAGTCCAGCAGGGCCGGAAGGTGCTTGCTTCCATTGTATGCAGTGAGCAGGACAGCAGTTTTCACCAGGTGACACCCCACTTCAGAAAGTATTTGATGACAGACCGGATCTGTCTCATACGGCCTTTGAAGGTGCGGGTGTTTTCCCGTGCCCAGCGGTGTGTGACTTTCATCTCCGGATGATAGACAATGCTGCCGAGTTTTTCCTCGAGAATGCGGCGGCTGAGATCCGAATCCTCCTGATACAGGAAGAAACGGGGATCAAAACCGTTCAGGTGCAGGAACACGTCCGTACGGATAAAAAGGAAGCAGCCGGTGGCAAATTCAACCGGAATCGGGTGGTTTATTTCCATATCAGCCAGGGTAAATTCATTCCGCCAACGGCGAAAGATACCGCCGAAACCTTCGAACAGCCCGCTCAGGAGATAGTGCACGGAGATCCTCTTTTTCGGGAGAAACTGTTCGCTTCCGTCCTCATTCAGCACGCGGGGAGTCAGAACGGCAATGTTTGGATGGGTTTCCATATAGCCGATCATTCTGCCCAACAGGGCAGGATCAAAGGTGACGTCCGGATTCATGATCAGATGGTATTTGCTTTTCAGATAAGGAAGGACAGCGTTATTGGCCCGGCCGAAACCCACATTTCCCTTCTGGGGAAGAACGGTGATCCCGGGGAAGAGCCACTGCATTTTTTCCGAAGTCGGGTCTTCGGGAGTATTATCCGCCAGATAGACATCCACTTCCACATCAGCGTTCTGAATGCAGCGAAGGGCATGCGTCAGTTCATCGCCGCAGTGATACAGAACGAGGCAGGAAGAAAGGATTGACATCGGAAAACCTCCCATAAAGGTAAAACATCGTTGATATTTTACCTTTATGGAAGGTATTTGTCCAGTTTAGAAGTTGATGATATAATGATGTGGGGGCTTTCCGGTCGCCCCCACACCCCTTCGGTTGATCGCACTACTTAAAACCTTTCGGACTACACTAGAGAGAATATGGCTTTTCTGAGAGTATTATTGAGATAGGGTGTGAGATTATTATGAAAATGATTTCGTGGAATGTGAACGGGTTGCGGGCGGTGATGCAGAAAGGGTTCATGGACACTTTTGCTTCATTGGACGCGGATCTTTTCTGCCTGCAGGAGACCAAGCTCCAGGAGGGGCAGATTGCGCTGGAACTGCCCGGGTATCATCAATACTGGCATTATGCGGAGAAAAAGGGTTATTCCGGAACGGCTGTATTCAGCCGGATGGATCCGATTTCTGTCAGCTATGGGATTGGTGTGGACGAGTTTGACCACGAAGGCCGGGTAATCACGCTTGAGTTTCCGGACTTCTGGTTTATCACCGTTTACACTCCAAATTCACAGGATGAGCTGCAGCGTCTTCCATATCGTATGCAATGGGAGGATGCATTCCTTGCCTATATCCGGAAACTGGATGAAAAAAAACCGGTGATCTTCTGCGGAGACCTGAATGTTGCGCATCAGGAGATTGACCTGAAGAATCCGAAAACCAATACGCATAACGCCGGGTTCACCCGGGAGGAGCGGGACAAAATGACCGCTCTGCTGGGGAGCGGCTTCGTGGATACTTTCCGGTATTTTTATCCGGAGGAGAAGGACGCCTACAGCTGGTGGAGCTATCGCTTCCATGCTCGGGAGCGGAACACGGGGTGGCGGATTGATTACTTCATTGTATCCGAACGGCTGAAGGACCGTCTGGCCGGCGCAAGTATCCATTCGGAGATTTTTGGGTCGGATCATTGCCCGGTGGAACTGGATATCAATGAATAATTTCCAATGAATAATGAATCATTCCGTGAGATGATCTATGCGGGTTGCGGTTTGTCAATCGGTGCAATGCATGGTATAATTACAGATCCGGCTGTTCAGGCCGGGATGAATGAGATGACAGAGAGAAGGTTTTTTTCTGAGTAAGTTTGCTGTTTTTGTTGATCTGGAGAACTGCGGCGCCAAAGTCGCCACTTTGAAGAGCATTCTGGAGAAAGTAAAGATCCGCGGGGATATCCTGCTGGGAAAAGTTTACGGTTATACGGATAAGTTTGACGATCTGAAGGAAGTGCTGCTGAGCAATACCTTCACGGTGGTCCCGAGCCTGCGTTACGGCATCAGCCAGAAGAACAACGCAGATATCCAACTGGTGATTGACGCCCTGGAAGTCGCCTATAAGAATGAACTGATCGACAGTTTCTGCATTGTTTCCGGCGACAGCGACTATACACCGCTGGTGGGACGCCTGAAGAGCATGGGTAAATTTGTGCTCGGCATCAGCCGGAGCGAAGCCGCCAGCAATATTTTCATCAACGCCTGCAATGAATTCCAGTTTCTCGAGTCCGTCGGCAAACGGAATGTTGAAAAGCCGAAGCGCCAGCGGACGAACAATAATGAAGAAGCGGCGGATGAGAGCGAGCTGAACAAGCTGCTGACCACCGTACTGGAAGAGCAGGATCAGGACGAGATCTATGCCAGCGAGCTGAAAGGTACATTGTTGCGGCTGCGTCCGGACTTCAATGAGAAAGCCTATGGATGCGCCACTTTCTACAAACTGCTGACAAAACTGGCCAATCGTTTCGGTGACCTGCGGGTTCATAACGACAATTTCAATGTGATGGTCGGACTGTCCAATGCCGGTGAGAGCGGGGAATCGATTCCGCAGCTGACGAGAGACAACTGGAAAGATGCGTTTGCTGCCCAGATCAAGGCTTACAAGGAAGGCGGGTTTGACCGGGTGAATCCGTCAATCCTGAAGGCAGATATCATTACGGCATACCCGGACTTCAATGAAAAAGCCATCGGATTCAAGCGCTTCTCTGATGTGATGAAGCAGCTGGAAAAAGACGGGCTGGTTGTTATTGAAATGGATGAGCAGAAGACAATGCTGATCAAACTGCTGTAAACGGAGATCCCTCGACAGGCTCGGGATGACATAATGGAAACACGGACTGACACTGTATACGAGGAGGAGAGCAGATGAAGTACCTGCGGCGTATTGTGATGTTTTTCGCAAGCAGGCTGTTTATCATCTGCCTGATCGTCGGACTGATGATCACTGTCTTCTATTATGCCATGAACCTGAGCAACATTCAGATCATTCTGAAAGACGGGATGGCATCCCGAGCCAAGTATGTCATGGGAATGGAAGACAAAAAGTCAAATCTGGAGAAGTATTTCCTGACTGTCTGCCTGGAAAACGACAGCCTCGTGCTGTCCGTGGAGCAGGGTACATCCCCATACACGGATTACAATGTAAGAGGTATTGACCACCGCCTGGATATGGGCTTTTTCTGGGTATGGCCCTGGGAGAATACCGTTCGGCTGAATATTCAGGAAAAGATTCCGAGAATTGACGGGCGGGTCAAAGGAACAAAGGCGGATGAAGTGATTGCGCAGAAGGGAGCAGAGGCGGTGTACCCGCCGGCGTGGCCGGATGCGGAGTATCGCGTCCTCCTGACCAGAGAGAAAGGACAATGGAAGATTAAGACCCTGACGCCGACAAATAAATAGTCGGCGTTAAATTTGTGAGAAGATGCGAGGGCCTTCCGATCGTCCTCGTGCTCCTTCGGATTCGATGCATATTTTATAATAATGAAAAAACTTTTTTGAGATTTCTTTCAAAAAAGTTCTTGACAAGGGGGAGGGGCTTTGGTATTATAGTCAAGCTCGCCCGAACGAAAGTGAGGGGAACGGGCGGAAGCGAACCTTGAAAACGATACAGAGAGAAACGCGCAAGAAATTCAGCGAAGATTCCAAAGAGTTTGAACAC
>Ga0265298_10005787_pt1 | contig 15397 bp, 17 predicted proteins | sample AusTroGonzalo_MG_3_FD_193486 | JGI IMG/M metagenome (GOLD analysis project Ga0265298, IMG submission 193486) | Bovine rumen microbial communities from tropical cattle in Woodstock, Queensland, Australia - Gonzalo_01 | ecosystem: Host-associated > Mammals > Digestive system > Stomach > Rumen ... | reverse complement strand
AGCCAGTGTTTACATTGGTATCTCTGTTCTCCAAGTGCTTTGCATATTTGTTTACCATATTAACTCTCCATTTCCGCAACCTTGTTGCTTAATTCGTCTACCAACTCTGCAAGGTCATCTATTGCCATAGAATTGGTATCTGCTAAATCTGCCACATCACAGATAGCAAGGTCATTGTCTGTTACGCCAGTAGTGTTGCTATCTATCTGTGGTATCTTGTTGTGTGATTCATCTGTCCGATTAACTATCGGTGCTTGATTCCTCTGACTCTGCAAAAATGCTTCTCGGAGTGAATCAACCTCTGTCTTTAGTTTTTGGATTTCATAATCGTAATTCATATTGTTCTCCTTATGAATCGAGTAAGAAAGCGTAAATGTTCATAGCCTGCGGTGTACTGTTGTGGTCATCCCACTTCATGTCACTACTACTCAATGACTTGCTTGAAGATTCTGATATATAGTTTTGCCAATAATTACCGCTATAATTTTCTGAATTTGCAGCAATATATTTTGTACCGCTACCCGAAATAGTGATTGTTACATAACTTGCCGTACCACCGCTATATGCTCTTAACATTTTTAGTGAGGTTTTTCCTGCTACGCTAACAGTATTAACAGTACCGATATTTCTTTGATTACCACTTCCGCTTGGTTTTGTAAGAGGAATACAATTCGTTGCGAGTGTCACACCTTCATTCGTTTCTGAATATTGATAACCTGTTGATAACCAACCACCAGTAATATCATCACAAGTATTGCCGTACCAATATATAGCATTATCGGGTATTACCTTAACTTCCGTAGTCGCATTAGTAATACTAACTGTCTTTGAATAATTAGCCGTAAGGTCTGACGGATTCTTTGCAACGCTACTTGTGAATGTGATACTCTTACCACTAGGCAGAATCGCGATTGATACGCTCTTGCTACTCTGACCGCTTGCGAATGTTTCTGTCTTTGCACCGCTTTCATCAGTAAATGTTATTGTATCTTCAACCGCACCATACAAGGTGACATTGACCGATATGGTAGTCTGTAATGTAGCCGATACCGCAGTAGATAACGAAGATACTGTAATACTTCCACTACTGTATGTTACTCCACTGTATATTCCAGTAATCTCCCAAGTTCCAGTACTAGGTGGATAGAACACCATACTATTTGCACCTACTGGCGCAACCTTACTTATTGTCGTTCCACCACTTGAACACGTAAGTGTAACTCCCCTAAACTCGTTGGCGTAGGTGAGGTTGATTGTGCCGTATTCAAAGGTATGTGATTCTGTCTGTCCGTCCGTTGTTATGACAAAACTCTGTGTCTTACTCTGTCCGTCCAGTGTGCAAGTCGCTACCCATGTGCCAGTGTTCGGAATAGAGAACGCCATAGGTGAAGTATTAGCCGTTAATGTAGTAACTCCGTCCGATAAAGTACACGTTGCTCCGTTAGCATACGGAAAAGTAACATTAACAGTGGCTGAGAAGAATGACAAAGCTATTGAATAATTACCAAAATACGGCATTGTTAATGTGCCAGTTGCCGTATTAACTCCGTCAGTAGATATAACCGTTGCGGAGCCAGTAATTGTCACACCTTGTATAATACAAAGTCCAGTATTATCAAAGGTACCCGTATAAGTATCCTGACCGTCTGATATTGTTACTGCCTGACCATATAAAGATGATTCAACTGTTGTGATTGTAACTTCACTACCACCTGCACCGCCACTTGGAGCGTCACCATTAATCCACTCCTGAGTAACGCTATCATACTTTAACACCTGATTATTAGTCGGAGTAGTGAGTGTTACATCTGTAAGACCGCCAAGGGTAGAAGAGCCGCCACCTGAGCGATTAACCCACTTATCATCATTGGCATCGTATATCAGGGCTTGACCGTCTGAAGGATTCAAAATATGAACATTAGCGAGGCGGTTAAGCTCATCAACCTTATTCTCCCATTTAGAGGACACGCCGTTATAGACCAATATCTGATTATCTGCTACGTTCTGAATATCGGTATCAGATAATGATGATACTGAAGCGCTTGAATGTTCAGCGTAATACTTCGCATTATTCTGATATGTAGGGTCAGTAGGTCCTACGGGTACCCCGTTTCGAGTTCCTTCAGCCCATGCCTCAGCGCTATACTGTTCAGCTCTTGCAAGTTCTACGATAGCAGGTATCTCAGTATCACTCATAGGCGTATTCTCGTCTATTGGTGATTTTTCAACGGATAATACTACATTGAGAGTGCCTATATCATTTGCATTTATATCCGCAATTCTTAACTCACACTGCACATCCTCGGCAAATACTGTCATTTGGTCAGTGAGTACCACTGTAACTACGTTATCCACATAAGTACAGTTGTACGAAAATCCGTTACCGTCTGACTTCTTACCCTCAAAGCGAATGGTACTTCCTGCGGGCGGAGTGTAAGCAGTAGAGCCGTCATATAAATTGAAAGTTATCTCTCTACCTACATCAAACTGGCTCGCATAGATTGTAGGAATAACACCATTAGGCGTTATTTGAAGATTGATTGATTGCGCCATTCTCTTCATCCTCCTTATTTTTCATGTATTCTTCATATGTAATTGTTGGATTTTCAATATCTCCCGTATTAAAGCTATCGGGATGCGAAATAGTTATCTCACTCATTTAAGTTACTCCCGTGATTAGTCCGTCAGATACTGTAATTATCTGCCCACCTACTGAAATATAACCCGAATATGTTGTGCTCTCTCGGCTATAACCTACTACTAATCCGTCCTCAACTTTAATTCTTGTAATACCTGAAAAATCACCGTTTAACCCGTACAAATTCCAATTTTTTACAAGACCATTTTGAATTGTTATACCACCGTTCTGATTATTCGGAAATAATGTACCATTAGCGGTATGAATAATATATGGTGTATCATTGTTGGTATCCATTTCTTTAGTAAATCGTAAAGCATAATAAACACCACCGTTAGTAGGGGCAAATCCTAAACCTACGCCCGTTACATTATTTTCATCATCTTCACCGCCTTGACACCATAAAGCGGCAGTTCTTAAAATCGAGCCGTCTTGTCTTACGACTCTTGTATTTCCGAGTATTCCGACCCAGCGCTCATTATCATCAGCGTTCCAAGACCTTATTTGTAACTGATTACCTCTGACTTCAAGCGCTTTTTTACCCGTTGAAATATCTTTCCAAGTAATAGCATTTTTATCAATCTTTAATACTTCAATCGATTCATTCATAACCGAAAAGCTCGGAACATTAGTACCACCGATGATAAGTTTACCGTCCATAGTCCACGCCTGAGTATAAGGACCGTTTATACCGTTACGGCTGAATCCGATGCCATTCTCATTGATTCTGAGCACGTTTACCGCCGTCTCAGCATCATCAGTATCCATGAATAACAGTTCCTTCCATGTACCGTCAGAGTTCTTAACTGCCATAACGTAGCCATTGCTACCCGTAAGCCATGCCGTAGCGTTCTTAGTAGCATATAACGCCTTATCAAGCGTAGTCTCTAACGCTCCGTTAGTATCCGATATTGTCTGAGCAAGTGAAGGCTTAACACTGCCTATCTCAACGCTTGTATATCTCTCAGACAGTACATCATAGACCGTCTTAACTATCTTAGCGTTTGTGCTGATTCCTAACTTCTCAAACTGAACACTGACTCTATCACATAACTCCACATTCTGAAGCGGGGCAATATCCTTATATTCCTCAGTATCCGCAAGATTAACAAAGGATAACTTGATTGATACTGTCGGTATTCCAATACCTTCTTTATCAAGATAGTCCTCAGCCTTAGCCAGTAGCTGAAGCTCTGAAGGTGCCGTCTCAAATTCCTGAGAGAAGTCAACCGCTATTGTTCTCTTAAAAGGATAATTAGTAGCATATGGACTCTCAACAACCTTCTGAGTAAGCGTCACAACCGTTGTACCTTCCGTATCTTGCCAGTAGGGGCAAATACCCGTGATTGTATTGCTTATGTATTCTTCTTGGCTGATATCTGTAATATTCTTACCATATCTAAGCGTTACCTGAGGCGTCTGTACTCCACGATTACGCCAAAGCTTAACCGTATAATTATCCCATTCATACTCACCGCCGAATTGGTCAAGCACACTGCCTTCAATTCCGCCTAATCTTTGCCTAAGCGAAGCGGGAAGAGTCTGATTGTAAGGTGCTACCGTAGTCACATCCGTCCAAAATGTGAATGGATTATCCTCAGCGCTATTAGTCTTAAGACCTTGAAGCGTATCAGCACAAGCCGTACCACTTGCAAGCACTGAGAAGGGCATAACGGGTATATAACTCAACTGATATGAGATATGCTGAGCCAGTACGGAGAATCTACCGTTGAATGGCTTAGTTATCTTATATACTCTAAATGCCTGATTGCTTGCGTTTTGACTCGGCTTAACTACTATAATTGATGACATTTCTATCTCATCTGCGTGAAGAGCATCCTCAGGAAGTTCAAGCTCTAGCTCATACTGTCCATTACGCTCTTCAGTAACTACGCAAGATATACAATCAAGTCTACCTATGCCATTAGATGTGAATGTTATATCATCTTTGTCAAAAAGTATCGGTTTCATAATTTCCCTCTATAAAATCCACCAACGGGGCTTAATCTCTAATTGAGTTACGCCGTCAAGTGTTATCTCATTATCACCCGATGTAAGACTTGGGAAGTCTCCGTTGAGAAGCACTATATTAGCATTGCAATTAGTCGTTAAGTCATCCTTGTAAGCCTCTTGAAGCTCACAATCAATATCCGTATAGTCATTTGCAGTAGTTATCTGTACGCTGATATCACCTATCGTAAAAGTTCCAGTACCATAGGCTCGAATTAACGGTTTAGCAACCTGCATATATTCATTATAGATACTACTGTCAGTTGTGATTGTAATTACCTGCTCACCGCTCTTAAGATATCTCTGAGGGTAACAATCAAAAGTTAAGTCAAATTCTCCCGCATAGAGCTCATCAATCACCTTAGCTGAGAATCCGCCTTTATATCTTGCCATTCGGTATTCATCAGGATGATAAGTGTCCTCTAATCTCTGATAACCCTTCTGAGAAAGTAAGAAGTTACGCAAGCCTTCTATATTATTATCAAAGCGGTCAAAGATAAAGGCAGGATAAGAAGTATCAATGTTCTTATACCTGCCGTTGTCTAGTGTTAAATCTCCGTTACGTCCTGAGATTGATATTGTTTCAACATCCCTCTCAGGAGCTCCGAAAGTATTAAGACCGCTTATATATACGCCGAAGTCTTTTGATGACTTCCCGTTAAAAGTAAACCAATTTCTCATTATGCGAATACCGCCTCTCTGTTATACACTTGAGCATTGATTCTATCTTGTATAATGTCAGCCAGTTCACGAACATCCTGACCCTGAGCGCCATATACTGTAATATTGACGCTATTGTTATTAGTTGTTGCGCTCTGTCCGATTGAATCTGTAAGAGTAGTAGGTACTAAAGCGCTTGCCATACTATTCATGGCGTTCTGTATCTGAGGGATACCGTTATCAATACCCTTAACCATTGTCTTAATCATATCAGGCATATAAGTATTGAAGTCTGATAACGGTCCTACATCGGGCTCAGAGAAGTGAATATACTGTCTGATTGCATTAGCAATACTAGCCGCCGCATCCTTGACCTGACCTATCTTACTCTTAATGCCGTTTATAAGGTTATTTATCATATCAGAGCCCCAATTTCGCATAGCGCTCATAATATTACTGAATGTGCTTGATAAATGGCTCTTTAGAGTACTAAAGATATTCTTCACTCCGTCAATGCCTGATTGTACGGCTTGCTTTAAGTACTTCATAGCTCCGTCAAAGTCACCTTTAAGTAGAGCAGTGAAAGCCTTAACAATATTAGTAATGACATTGAGTACCGTTGTGAATATGCCTTTGATTACATCTAATGTGGCAACTATACCGCCCTTGATAGCCTCGAAAGCAACCGTGACAATCATCTTGATAGTAGATAATGCCATATTGATTTCATTCTTATGCTTTTCAAGGAAGTTATGAATCGCATCACCTATCAGACCGATTACAAACATAACCAATTCAGCTACGGCGCTTAAGTATCCCTTGATTGACTCTATAACGGGTGATATCCACGCAATAATCATATCAAGCCATTCTTTGACCTTTTCAGCGAATCCGCTAAAAGTCTCTTTAATGCTCTCAACTACTGCATTGACCTTATTCCTAAATTCTTCATTAGTATTGTAGAAATATACAAACGCCGCAACTAACGCCGCTATCACTCCGATTACGATTGTAACGGGTGACGCTATTCCTGCGATAAGTGTTATCAGCTTGCCTACGGCTCCCGTTATAGTTCCGATTGCCGTAATAAGTGAGCCGATGCCAGTAATAACTTTACCAACAATCAAAAGCACTGGACCAACCGCCGCTACAATAGCCGCTATCTTAACAATTCTATCTTTTTCAGCGTCATCAAGCGCCATAAACGCATCAACAACGCCTTGTATCTTCTCAATAAGTGGCACCAAGTAATATGAAATAACTCTACCGAGTGAAGTCATCAATACATCAAGGCTACTCTTAAGCTTTTCAATCGAGCCGCCGAATCCGCTCATCATAGCTTCTGACATTTCATTAGTAAGCCCTGAGCACTCCGCAATACTCTTAGATAATTCCTCAACCTCTTGCGGAGCCGTGTTAATCAATGCAAGCCAAGGCGCCATTTGATTTTTGCCAAATATAGCAGAAGCCGCCGCTATCTGTTCTTGCTCAGATAAGTCCTTAAAGGCGTTATGCAAGTTGCGTTGTATAACAACCATATCCTTCATAGAGCCGTCAGGATTCCATACGTTATCCATTGAGATACCGTATTCTTCCATAGCTTCTTTTGCCTTTTTAGCAGGGTCAGCAAGTCTTGCAATACCCGTCTTAAGAGAGTTAGCCGCTACACTGGCTTCAATCTCTCTATTAGCCATAATACCCATATATAATGAAGCATCTTCAACGCTCTTACCTGCGGTGTTAAATACTGGCGCCGCTACGCCCATTGCTTCAACTAATGAATCAACATCTAAGGCAGAATTATTACAAGCCGCCGCAAATACATCAGCGTAATGAGAAGATTGTTCAAAGGAATCATTGAATCCGTTAATAGCTCCGACTAATCCTGCTGATACAACTTCAAGATTACCACCTTCGCCCGCCGCTAAGTTCATTGCGGGAGCCATAGCGCTTGCCGCCTGAGCCGCATCAAGTCCCGCACGTGCAAAATTAAGAGAAGCCTGAGCCGCATCATTCATTCCGAATGTAGAATTACGAGCGGCATCTTCCATAGCCTTATTAAGTAAAGAAGCTTCTTCAGCAGTGTTTGACATTGTCTTATTGGCAAGTGTCATAGTCTTATCGACTTCGGCATACTTCTTAACCATTGCCGTACCTGCCGCCACAATAGGAAGTGTTACTCTTGTGGTCAATGTCTGACCCATAGCTGATAGCTTATCGCCTACACCTTTTATCTTTTCGCCGACTTCCCTTATCTTTTCTCCTGCTAACTGCATCTGAGTACCAAGTACTGATGCCGATTCTCTAGCCTGACGCTCTAATTCTTTAAGAGCGGCGGTATCAAGGTCAATCTGCGTCTTTAACTGGCGCATCTTCTCCACATTCTCAGGAGTCTTATCAGCCTTAGATAATTGCTCATAAGCTTGCTTTTCTGTTTCAATTTTCTTTTTGGTATCCTCGATAGCCTTAGAAAGTTCGACCTGCTTATCCTTAAGAAGAGCAGTATTAGAAGGGTCAAGCTTAAGAGCCTTATTGATATCTCTTAAGTTCTGCTGAGTCTTGCTTATGGCATTATCAACCTTTGCAAGCGCTGATACAAGCTTAGTAGTATCTCCGCCTATCTCGATTGTTATTCCTTTGATTCTACCTGCCGCCATTCTCAATCCCTCTTAGAATTTATCAAAATCAGCTTGTGATGCTTTTTGCTGATACTTATAATCATCGTTGCTATTCTCCGTTATAATATCCATAACGAAGCCATATTCAAGCGCATCCAAGTCAGCCACTGTAAGACCAACTTGGATACACCTTAATATATAGAGAGCAGTGTTTAACTCTCGCTCACTGCGCCTCTTGCTTTTTTTTTGACCTCGCTTGTGGTTTTGGTATTACCCATATACACATCAACGACTTCCTCAGCCGCCATAGTAAGGTCAAGAGGCTCAAACTGTTCAAGCCAGTTAGCGTATGAATCAATGTTAAGCCTATTCATATCAACTGACTTGTCAGCCGCCGAAGCCATAATATAAGCAAGTTCAGATATTGACGATGCCATAATACCGCCGTCCTCACCTGCTCTCTGAAACTCGCTAATAATGTCACGACCGAATACCATTCGATATCTTAACGGCGTAGCACCATTAGCAAGCATAGGGATAGTCTTTTCACCTATCTTTATCTCTCTATACATCTTTGCTCTCCTTATATCTGATTATGCGCTTATTGTGCTTGCCTCATAAACTGCGTCAAACCATGTAGCGTAAGGTGTCTCACCCTCGGCGCATCTAGCCTTAACAATATCCTTGTTAAGTGACTCATTGTGAATTGCAGTAGCAGTAAGAGTAAGTGTCTCTGTCTGAGGCTCTATCTCTTCATCAGTTGTAGCGCCAGTAACTGACGGGCGTGTAGCTGAGCACTTATACATAACGTGTCTTGTGTTAGTAGCATCACCCTCAAACTGGAAGAGAAGAGCGAAATACTTTGTCTTAGCTCCTGCATCTTCAAGGTCAATACCGTTGATGTCTGTAATATCTCCGAGAATATCTTTTCTGAAGTCCTCAGGGATAAGAGCACTCTCGAAGTCTCCTGAGTAGCCATTGTTGCTCTGACCTATCCAGTAGTCGATATTGTCAGCTCTGAATTTAGTTGTACCGCCTTCAGCGTCAAGAGACAGATTGACCGCACCCTTCCACGGCTTAGGCGTTCCGTATGTAGCTACATTGTTTGAGTCAATAGTAGCTACGGCATAATAAACATTCTGAAGTCCATACTTAACTTTGTTAGCCATTGATTAAAACCTCCATTTCGTAAGCTATCTGCCACATCTTCTCATTATCAATGTAGCTTTCTTCTTTTGAGTATGTTAAGTGATTATCTGCAAGGACCGATTCAACCGCACTTTCACGGGCAAAGTCCTTGTTTTTTGTGTATAGTTCTATGTTGAGTACCGCTATACGTTGGTAATTCGTATTGTCAGCCTTTAAATCATTTATCCCGTTGTAAAAATAGCAGATAAAAGGCAATTTCTGAGCCGTTCCCTCAGGGAATTGGTAATAAGCATACGGTAAGCCCATAGACTTAACCATTGTCGCAACCTCTTTATATGTCATAATTTGCTTAGTACCTCGCTTTCATATAACCTTATCAACTCATCCTCAACGGGTTTGATATGCGCTCTACCGTTTACACGACCGCCGTCTACTTTAGCGTGACCGTTTTCCAGTAAGTGCGGTAGTCCTGCTTGCGTATTGTATATAGTGCCTTGCTTACTTAAGCGTCCTTCTTCATACTTCGTGGTCCATGTATTAGCGTATTTTCTCTTACGCTTCTTAACAGTACCGAAAGTAGATTGTGATTCTGCCTTAAGAGCCTTCGCTCCCGTCTGAGTCACTTTCTTAACAATTATGCCTAAGTTCTGCGATACGCTATCATTGTATTCATTAAGAATATCCTTAACCGCACTACCAAGGTTATCTATTGTTACCTTTTTTGCCATATCATCACACCGAAGGTATTAACTCTACATCATTAGTTCCGCCTTTACGCTCAACATATAACTCTAGCTTGTCATCTTTTCTGAGATATGTGCGATACACCGCATATGCGTTATCTTTGTACTCAACTATTGGCTCATCATTATAGTCAGCAAAGAATACAATGAATTTGTACTGAGGATTCAAGCCGTTGCGACCTGCCTCGAAAAATTCACTTTGTGATACGCTTTCTACCTGACAATATATCTGAGTCTTGTGCACTGTCTCTATCCACTGACCGAAGTCATCCTGCGTCTTTGTGACCGCACATAAGTTAATTACATCTGACCTATCCATGTAGTGTACCCCGTAGCCATTGAAAGTTGTGCTTTCTGTTCATCATAACTTCGCTTCAATCTGTCATAATCATCAGGCTCGCCAAAGTGTATCTTGCAGTATGTGATAATGGCTCTTGTGCATATAGCGTCAAGTTCCTCAGGAATGACAACCCCTGCTATCTTCATATCTGTCATTGCCGCACTTATCAAGTCATTCAGTTCATCATCAAAAGCATCCGTTGTGATTCGCAATGCCATTTTTACTTTCTCTAGCATATAAATACCTCTTTAATTCTTAGCCTTAGCTCTAACGGGCTTCTTTACGGGCTCCTTAACTTCCTTAGGCTCTTCGGCAGGTGTTACCACCTTCTCAGGCGCCTTCTTATCTTCGAGAAGCTCGCAGAAGCCTCCGAGCGCTCTATACTGAGTCTCAGAGACTTCCACGATTGAGCCTTCTAAAGCTACCACAGAGCAAGTCTGTAATAGTTTAACTTTCATAAGTTCTCCTTATGCAGATGCACCAACTGTTATCTTGCAGAAGTATCCGTCACGAACAACGCCGATACCAACGTACATCTTACCTACGACCTTAACCTTATCTTCCTCAGCAAGTGTGTAAGGGTCATTCACAAACTTAACCGCTTCACCGTCAGGGAAGTTAGCAATAGCACCTCTTAAGTCACCTACGATAATCTCAGCGTTAGCGCCAGTAGCAAGAGTGTTATCAAAGATAACCTCTACACCGTTGATGAAGTATGAAGGTCTACCGTTGTCTGAAACAATGTTGTATATAGGTCTGTTCTGAAGGTCTGTAAGTGACATAAACTGATTGAAGTATGTCTGCTTGTTCATAATTGCAACGGGTGCATTAGCGGCGTTCTTAAGTTCTGCAAGTGCGCTGAAGATTGTTGTAGCGTCAATGCTTGCAGGAGTAAGAGCTCTAACACCTGCGGCAGTAGTTGTAGCTGAAGCAGGAGCCGCCTTAATAGCCGCAATAAGTGTAGCGTCAGCAAGCTCGAAGATTCTCTCTTCAATCTCATCCCATACATAATCAAGGAAAGCCTGACCCTTAAGAGCTATAACCTCATCTGTAATGGTTATCCACTTCTTAAGCATCTGAGGCTCGATAGATACTGTACCAAGTACTAACTGCTCTTCATTCGGAGCGTCATCACCCTCTGTATGAGCTGAAGCGCCAGTAGCTGAGTACTCAAAAGGATACTTAGCAGTGCCCTTGATTGATGTACGTCTTACTCTTGATAAGAGTCTTGCGTTCTCCCATGCAGTATTGATGTAATTGTCAACGATTGTAGGTGTAGGTACTGAGCCACCGTCTACAAGGTCTGTCATAAGTGCACGACACTCTCTGTCATTACCCGTCTTAAGATATGTAGCGAAAGCATCCATGTACTCTTCAGAAGCTCTTACAGAGTCGAGAGTTCTTACTTCCTTAACCTCTTCCTTTGCTACTACTACGCCAGCGCCTTCAGCAACTGCCTTCATATCTGCTTTTCTTGTCTCCATTTCGATTTCTCCTTTGCGTGTCTCCAGTACAGTGAGCTCTTCATTCAATGAATCAAGCTTCTCTGCATCTGCGTTGTCGATTTCTGCCTTGATTTCTGCCGCACGAGTCTCAATCTGCTCAGCGGTATAGTTCTTGATTTCCTCGAACATAATCAAAATCCTCCTAATCTCATTCTTGTCTGTAACTTCCTACGCTCTAATTCAAGTGCCTTAAGTCGCTCCGCCTAAATCTGTTCAATCACTCCGTCTGACAGATTACGCACTGAAATATTAGTCGCATTATTAGCGGGGATAGATACCGCAGATACATCATAGACTTTGCCTATCTCGGTGACGGTCCTTAACTCTAAGGTCCTGCCGTCATTGAGCTTAGATTCATCCCACTTTGACCCTCTTACGGTATATCCGTAGCTCATTTTGGTGGTATATCCACCCTTTATCTCCTGATAGAGCTCCTGACCTATATCGGTACCACCAAGGTCAGCTTCTATCGAAAGACCATTCTCATCAGGTGCCACTTTTAGTGTATTATTTGATACTCTTGCGAACACCCTTCCTTCATGGTTATACTGAAGAATCACATCGGTCATATCAGCATTATCAAAAGCCTTGCTATCAACCTGCTCTTGTATAACCACCTCATCATCTTCATAGAGTGTGTATGGTGTATTAAATACACTCGCATAACCACTTACAATCTTGCGCTCTTCAACACCTTCCTCACTCGCAATCTCTACAACTGCAAGTGTGAAGTCTCTGTATTCTCTCTCATTAGTTTTCATTGGCATTGTCGTTACCTCCTGATACCATTTCGCTATCTGCGGCGTTCTTATATTCACCTCGGATAGTTCTTATATTGCCGTCCTCAACTGGAGCGTAATTGAATAGCTCACGGGCTTCATTGATGCTCATAACTCCACGGTCGAGCATCTGTTGAGCCATTGATACCTTCTCGGATGTAGTCATATACTGAAGTCTATTCGCATTAGCCGTCAGATATGAGCCGTTAGCACGTTCACGCTCTGAGAACATTGCTTTGGTCATTGCCTCGCTGAATTGAATAGCGAATGGCTCTATCGCACCATTAAAAAAGGCATCGAGTTCATCACCCTTTGCCTCATTAGTTAATATCTTGTCATTTACTCCGAAGTACTTAGATACGTTATCATCAATCAATTTCATTTGGTCAGCATCAACGGTAAACGGTGAAGCCTTAATCTGCTGAATGTTCTGATAAGTATTCGGGAAGAGAAGTAAGCCTCCTGCTTCTGCATCCTTTGTTAAGTTCTCGGTACTGAATCGGATTCGCTCATTCTTAAGGTCATCCGCCAGTGTAAAGTTATTGACCTGCGCTAAGAATCTATACGAAGCGCTATTCTTGACCGCCTCTTCAATACCCTGATTCTGAATATCAATCAGCTTCATCGTATCTTCAAGCGAATTATTATTCTCACCAAAGAAGTCATCCTTATACTGAAATTTGTTAAGGATTGCACACTTACGAAGCTCAACCGCCGCTACATCACCATTCGCAAATTTGTAACGTAACCACGCCTCACCCTTATATTCAATTACTTCACATCTTTTAGGAAGTACGGGATAGTAGCCCGTAATTGTCATACTTGCATCAAAGACAGGTACTATAAAAGCCGTATTGTGTATATCAAGGATTGTAGATACCCTATAAAGGAATTGTGACCATGTATGCCACTGATTAGGTCCTTGCCTCATCTTGCTCTGTAAAGAGGGAAGGGCAGTGCCTCTCATTTCCACGTTAAGCTTAGATATATGCCTTGCCCTTGCGTCTATTGCCGCTCTGACAAGCTCGCTCTCATATATTTCGCCGTTCCAATCAGTAAAGGCAGGTCTATAACCGTTTAATTCTCTAAAAAGGCTATAAGCGCTATTCAACACCTTCTCTGATTCTTTTGCGTCTTTTGGTCTGAAGATTTTTTCAAACAATCCCATAGTTGCACCTATTCATTCCTTAATCTATCGCCTATCGTATCCCACCATTTTTGACGCACACAAAACGCATCCGCAAGAGCGGCGCATCCGTCAATATGTGAAGTAGGATTCAGCTTAACCAACTTACCACGACCCCGCTCAACGCTCATCTTAATAGCTGAGTTAAGTAAATGGACCTTAAGTAAATCGTTATCTCCGATATGTACTTTGCCGTCCTTGAAAAGCCCTTCCATTTCTTGAAGAACATTCCACAGATTATCACCTTGGTACACATCATCCGTCTGAAAACCATAGTTTTTTAAGTCTTGTATCAAGTATTGTGCACTGTATCGGTCATAACCGACCTGCAAAGGCAATATTTCATATTTTTCTATCAATTCAGTGAGCCAATTATAACAATCGTGATAGTCAACAAAATTATCACCGCTCGCTTCTAATAACCCACGCTGAATATAAATATTATAAGGTAAGCCGTCTCTCTGACTCGCTTCATCTATGCGCTCAGCAGGTAGCCAAAACTTAGCGAATACATATAACTCGCCATTCTTTTCAAGGACTATCGTAGCCGCCGTCAAGTCAGTAGTTTGAGATAAGTCAATACCTGCTACACAATAACTGCTCCTAAAATCCTCTAATTCTAAATGCTCACCACACATCTTAGTAATAGTCTGAGCATCAAGCCATGCGGCGCTACTGTTCTGCTTAAGATTGCAATACTTGGTTATAAACTCCGCACGTTTGCTTAGTGACCCCTCGGCAATAGCTATCTCTTCAAGCATGAAATCAACCGAAACGCTTACGCCAAGATTCGGATTACTTTTTCTCAGTTCATTGATATCATTCCACTTTTCAATATCATCTATTACATATAAGAAAGGCAATAGCTTCTTTTCTTTGCTATCGCCTAACAAAAATCTTGTCGCACGTTTGAATATTTCATCATATATCGAGTCATTGATATAGCCCGCAGTGGTACATGAAAGTAATATACCTTCATCCCTTGCGCCCATACCTGACTTCATAACTTCATACTGCCTGAGTCCTGCTTCACCTTCCCAAGAGGCTATCTCATCACAGATACATAAGCTCGGATTAAATCCGTCAGACTTCTTAGCACTAAAAGCAATTTTCTTAACCTGAGAATTGGTACCAATGATATACAAGTCAGATTGCCGATGCCTTGGTAACATTGAATCATCTTCAACCTTCTTATTGTGCATATCTCTTTCTGAGTACATTTCTTTCATCTGCTGATACTCAGGGTCAAGGAGAGTCATCTGCCATATGTTGTTGTATATAATATCAGCTTGGTCAAGTTTCGGTGCTATGTTATATATTTTCGCTCCGAATCCGCCGTCAATCCACCATTCGTACTTAGCAATAGCCGCCGCAAGTAAAGACTTACCATTCTTACGGGCAACTATCAAAACCGCTTCTCTAAATTGCCTATGACCTTTATCATCTACTATACCGAAGAGAGCAGACACAAAAGCCTTCTCCCAAAGCTCTAATTTTAACGGATTCGGCGCAAGAGGACCCTCAGTATGAAAAGCATGGCTTTCAATCCAATCAATAGCGGCATTAGCTTGCTTTTGGTCATAAATAAAGACCTTATTTTCAATGCCACTCACCAAATATTCAAGAATCAACTCTATATATCTACCTACGGTGATTGAGCCGTTCTTAATCTGCTGATAATAAGCGTAAATCCAATTATCTTTGCTTGATTTTGCCATTGCTTAGGCTTGCTCCGTCCTTTGTCTCTCTCGCTTTGTGTTTCTTTATCC
>Ga0265298_10005786_pt1 | contig 15397 bp, 10 predicted proteins | sample AusTroGonzalo_MG_3_FD_193486 | JGI IMG/M metagenome (GOLD analysis project Ga0265298, IMG submission 193486) | Bovine rumen microbial communities from tropical cattle in Woodstock, Queensland, Australia - Gonzalo_01 | ecosystem: Host-associated > Mammals > Digestive system > Stomach > Rumen ... | reverse complement strand
TTCAGGACGAATAGTAGTGACGGTACTCGGGATCGTGACGGAGGTTAGATTGGTACAACCATAGAACGCATAATTTCCGATACTTGTTACACCGGAGTTGATTACGACGGACTTAATATCATTTCTAAGGGCATACCACGGCGTATTGGCACTACTGTAATTGGTCATCGCCCCCGTTCCGCTGATGGTCATCACACCGTCACAACTAAGATACCACGTCACATTCGTACCGCACGTACCGCCTCCGAGTCCTTCTGCGAATGATGCGGTATAGGTTTTGTTCGCACTAATACCTATCGTACGCGGATTTTCTGTATTGCCATCATTCCATTGTTTGAAATAGTGGCACCCTATACCTGTGGCGGTGAGGGTATGCGTATCTTCGCAATGAACCGATTTTGTGACCGTTGCTCCGGCAGCGTCATCGTCTATTTGTACGGTGCCATGGGCACTATTATTCGCTTTAACCGTCAGCGTATAATTAGACGTGCCGCTTCCTTGCATGGTATAATCCTTCCAGCCGGTTGCCGCACGATAGAGGTCTCCTGAACCGCAAGGTACATGCAGCGTGATAATCGACTGCTGTGACTTTAAGGTAAAATTATTCCATGCAGGCATAGCTCCCGCATTAGTCCAAGAGACGTAAATATCCGTTAGTTTGGAGCAATTTGAGAACACATGATTACCCGTACTTGTCACACTGCTCGGGATCGTTATAGAGGTGAGAGAACTGCAAGATTCGAACGCGCTATTACCAATAGTTGTTACGCTGTTCGGGATTGTCACAGAGGCGAGATCAGGACAATTATAGAACGCATCATATCCGATAGAGGTAACAGACGCAGAGATGGTCACAGAACTCAGATTGTAGCAACTTGTGAAGGACAGGTCTCCTATACTCGTCACGCCGCTGGCAATTGTGGCTGAGGTGATGGTGCCTCGGACGATATACCACGGAGGCAAATTAGATGCTGAATAATTCGTCATCGCGCCCGTACCCTCGATACGCAGCACGCCGGTACATTCATCCAGATACCATCGCACATCCGTGCCGCAGGAACCCCTGTCGAATTCCTGAAATGTAGCGGTGTAGGTGGCTGTACCGGTGACGGTCACCGTACGCGGATTGGTGGTATTGCCGTCATTCCATTGCTTAAAAGAGTAACAGTTACTTGTCGGCGTAGCGGTCAAGGTCACCGTCTGACCATATTGTTTCGTCGCCGTACCGCTGACCGTTCCCATATTGGTGTTGGCAGATGCACCGGTGATCTTATAACTCCGCACGGTACTACTGAACTGCGCCGTATAGGTGGCATTGGCGGTGGCTGCTGCTACAGCGGGGCTCCAGCCGCTGAAGGTATAGGAATATTGGGCCGTAGAAGATTTGGTGGGCGTGGAGCCTGTATAACTCGGTGTCACACCATGGTTGACGGTCAAACTCTGCAAAGTTGTACTACCGTTCTTAAACGTAATCGTATACGTATTGATGGCAAAAGTAGCCGTATAGGTAGCAGCCGCTGTTACCGTTACGGAACGGGAAGCTGTCGTGTTGTTATCGTTCCACTTCACGAAATGGTAGCCGGTAGCCGGAGTAGCGGTAATAGTGGCTGCTACGCCGTGATTGATCGTAGCGGAAGCACTTGCGCCGGCTGTACCACTATTAATTCGCACCGTTCCCTGTGTGGTGTTATTCGTTGCGGTCTTCACCGTCAGCGTATATTGGTTGATAGCAAAAGTAGCCGTATAAGTAGCAGCTGCAGTTACTGTTACGGAACGGGAAGCGTTGGTATTGTTATCGTTCCATTTCACAAAATGATATCCGGTCTTAGGGGTCGCCTTCAAATTTGCCGTCGCACCATGATTATATGTACCGCCGCCGGTGACTGTTCCGTAGTTGGTATTATTGGAGGTAACAGTCAGCGTATACGTATTGATGGCAAAGGTCGCGGTATAAGTCGCATTGGCGGTAATGTTGCTGATCGTACGGGTCGCATTGGTATTTCCGTCGCTCCATTGCACAAAATGGTAGCCGGTCTTAGGCGTCGCCGTCAATGTAGCCGACGCACCGTGGGTATACGTTCCGCCGCCGGTCACCGTACCGTAGTTGGTGTTATTGGATGTAACCGTCAGCGTGTAGGTCGCTACTGCAAATGTTGCGGTGTAAGTCGTCGATTTGGCATTAGGAACAATGACTGTTCGGGTAGCTGCTGTGGAATTATCTTCCCACTTGACAAACTTATATCCCGTATTGGGCTTCGCATAGAGTATCAATTTACTTCCAACTGCTGCGGCTACCGTTACCGTAGCCTGATAATTCGAATTGCCGGCCTTCACCGTTCCGTATCCGGAAGGAGTCGTTTTGACAATGATTTGCGCATTTGCCGCCTGCGCCTCTTGACACACCAAACCCATCCCACTAATCAGCAGGAACAGAAGGGTTATATGTGATTTAAGATTTATGATATAAGATTTATGATTTATTTGATCAGATCCGGCAGGTCACCGAAGATCTCTCCTGTCACTACGTCCATCAGACGCGTCCGTTGTGAGTAGTTGCCGAAGCCTTTGCACTGGTCCACAATGACGCTTGCCAGCTGCTTGCCCGTTGCAATCTCAATCAGGCGTATTTTGCCGTTGATGATGGCGCCGCCCGATGACACACCCATGCCGAAAGCGGACGCGGTGCCGCTGCCCATATCCACCTCATTGACTGTCAGTACCATTTTGTACTTCGCTTTGGACGGATTGACCCATATGCAGTGGTCCTGCAAGTCCTCGCGCTCGTCCTCATCCTTGCTGTTCTGATACGCCTTCCAAATCTGCGGATTGACGGTGATGAGCACGCCTTTCTTGTTCTCCTTGTTGAAGGTTGCCCGTCCCGGCCTCTTCTCCCATGCCGTGCAGTTGACAACGAAGCGTTTGACCTCCGGCCAGTCCTTCACCCAGTCCGAGCCCTGCGATTTGTTGTAGGCGTCAATCGTGCCGAGGTCCTTCTCCACTTTGCCGTGACGGTCGAACTCAACCACCTTGGCCTTGGACCAGTCAATCTCCACGTAGGCGTACTCACCGGCGTTCTTCAAGGCCTTGAGCGAACCGGATTCCAGACGCAGGTCTGCCATTGCGTTTCCGCTCATCATAAGCAGAAAAGCGATAAAAAGAAATGATTTTTTCATTGCAATACAGTATTTAAAATTTTCTCTTTTTATATGTTAGAAATCAAACAATTCCGGCAGGACATTCATACCGATAATCGCCATATCCCGCAGAATATTGAACTCCCAGAAACTACGGTCTTCAAAGTTCTTCATAAAGCTTTTCATGATATCCGTGTCCTTGGCTTTCGAATCGCCTTGAGCCTGTACCATCGTCTCGCCGGTATTTGCGTTCTTAAGGGTAATCAACACTTCGCACTCACCATCGTTCAAGTCAATCTCCAAGGGCTGGATAACCAGATAATACTTTGTTTTCTTGACATCCTTCAAACCCAAAGTCAACCCTTTGTACTCCTTATAGGCATAGGCCATGTTGATTGCTACACAGCAGGATTTTTCAAATGCTTTCCATTCGGCTTGGCTGATGTTCATTGCGAATAACTGCTCATCCAGCGAGCGGTCATCGAACTTGGCTTTGGAGAAATCCAGCGTGGTGCCAACATAACGCTCGCCCTTGAGTAGATTGAACGAACCCATGTTGACTTTAATCTTGGCGAAAGCACCGCTTGCCATACAAACAGCGCATAGAATAACAATAAATCGTTTCATAATCTTATTTGTTTTAATACATATCAAATTTACGCACAAAAATACTGCTTTTTTTTAGAAAAGCAGTTGCAAATCGTACAAATCTATTCTCAAATCGTACAAATCTGCATTTTTCGCCAAGCCAAGGGAGTAGTGCCGGTGATGTCTTTGAAGACGCGGTAGAAATTCTTGTCAGAAGAGAAGCCGCTCAGGGCAATGGCGGCAGCGATAGCGTCATGATCATTCTTATATTGCGAATCACGAAGAATAGTCTGTGCATTCTCCACACGATAACGGGCGATATATTGTGAAAAACTCAACCCCGTTCGACGGTTGATACAATTGGAGATATAAGTACGGTTACTATGCACCGCGGTGGCCAGATCTTGGATAGTCAGCCGCGGATCGGCATAGAGTTTTTGGTCACGGAGTGCATTCGCAATCTTAAACATCAACTCATCCGTCTCTTCGGTAGTGGCAAACTCTTTCTCTTCTCCCGTAACCGATAACCCCTCACCCGTAACCTCTACTCCTACCGTCTCCTGAGGTATGATGGTGTGCGCAGCCACATATCCCAAACCGTACAACAGCACCACCATCAGTACCGCCGGAATTATCACCACGGTCTCGTGCGCAAAATAATCCCGTCCGATAACATTGAGGACTATCGACACAAACGAAGTGATGCCGAAAAAGATAAGCAACTGATAGGTCGGCCTTAACAACCGACTGCGGTCATCCGAATAGGTGTCGTCCATGCGGCGGATGGTCTGCAGCAGCAACCTTGAACCGCGTACCAGCACCCATACCACCTGCATGGCAAAACAGACACGCGTGAACACAAACAGGACGCTTTCGCTCATGCCGCCGCCGAAGCGGACGATAGGAAAGAGCACCGCCGAAACAAGGGCGGGAGCCAGCAGAAGCGGCACTTCCCAACTCCGTTTCGCTCGCGTGAGCGCACGCAGGTACGCGTAATAAATAGGATATACGCAAAGGTTCGCCACCACGTACAGCCATTCGCCTGCCGTTGAGGGATGGCCGGAGAAAAAGAGCCAGTGGTTCGTATAGAGCACACCGGCGGCTGCGAAGAAACATGCTAACAGACGCGTCACGCGCGGTTCACTCTCCGCCCCGAAACAGCGGATGAGGAAAAACGTGAGCCAGAACAGGCATAACGCCATCGGCAAGGATATGATCAGGTTATAGAGCATAGTTCGCCCTTTTTGCGCTGCAAAGGTACTGCTTTTTTCTGAATTAAGCAAATAAAAGTGCAAATTTATTCGGCAAAAAAGCCCGAATGCTTGCATATGTGCAATTTTTGTAGTAATTTTGCAGGCAAAAAGAGAAAAGAGGATGAACACGTTCGGAGACAAATGGAGTTTTACCTCGTTCGGCGAGAGCCACGGCGCCGCGATAGGCGGCGTGCTGGACGGTGTGCCTGCCGGCTTGCATATTGACCTGGGAATGATACGTCAGGAGCTGGACCGCCGTGCCGGCCGACCAATCACCAATCACCAATCACCAATCACCAATACCCCCGGCGTGTCGCCACGTGCCTTCCGTGAACCCGACGAGGTGGAATGGCTCAGCGGAGTCATCTCCTCTAACAGTGAGCAACGCGAACGGTCTAACAGCGCAGCGGTCTTACAGTGTAACGGTCTTACAGCCGAAGGCGGTCTAATAACCTTAGGTACCCCCATTGCGTTCATCATACGGAACAAGGACGCGCGGCCGGAGGACTACGAGTGGCTCAAGCATACTTACCGCACCGGACATGCCGACCGCGTCTATGAACTCAAATACGGTCTCCGCGACTGGCGCGGCGGCGGGAGGGCGAGTGCGCGCGAGACAGCGGCACGCGTCGTGGCAGGGTGTATCGCCAAGCAGGAGTTGGCGCAGAGGGGAGTGACCGTCAAAGCCGCGCTCGTGCAAGTGGGGACAGAGACAGACCCTGCCAAGTTTGACGAACTGATTGCCTCCTACCGGCGTGAGGGGGATTCCATCGGCGGCATTGTGGAGTGCCGCATTACGGGGCTGCCTGCGGGAACAGGCGAACCGGTTTTCAATAAACTACAGGCCGAACTGGCGTTCGCCGTGATGAGCATCAACGCCTGCAAGGGCTTTGAGTACGGCACCGGTTTCGGCGGCGTGACGCAACCCGGCAGTGCTATCAATCATCTCTCCGGCGGCATTGCAGGCGGCATCTCCGACGGGACGGAGATCGTGTTCCGCTGCGTGTTCAAACCCACGCCGACTACGCCGAAGGCGCTGGAAGAAGTAACCAAGGGACAAATGGTAAATCAAAGCGACCAACCTGTTATAGTTGGTCGCCATGATGCGTGCGTGGCGGTTCGTGCCGTGCCCGTGGTCGAAGCCATGGCTGCTATGGCTCTACAGGGACTCCTAACAGCGTGTAGTGCGACCTGTCACGAATGATGTAGATTTGTCCGTCACGGAGTATTTTGGTGCAATGAAGCCGGCTGCCTTGTGTTTCTTCTGAGTCAGTGGCGATATTCTCCTGAATCACAATGCGTGCAGGGGTGCCCTTGGGCACTGCTTCCAGTCCCGTTGCCGGCACTTGGAAATACGCGCGGAAGCCTCTTAGCGGATTATGGGTGTTCGGCCAATAGAGGATGTTGTTTGCGCCCACGAAGAGGTTGTTCTTGTCTTCGTACACCATCAGTTTGCGCGGCACACTACCCACGAACTGAATTTCATTTTCCTCACCGATAGTTTGACCTTGTATATCTTTGATATGCACGTTGTGGAACATTAAGGGCATCGGAATGACTTCCGGTTCGGTCGGTGCCCACTTGACGAGGTACGGCACACCGGCTTGAATGGCGGACGCTTTGATCACATAGATATCCAGTTGGGCTTCACCGATTTTCTCTGCGCGCGCGAACTCATATAACTGCGCGCCCGTAAGCGGACCGGCGGCAATCTCCGCTGCGCTGAGGGCAAACGGCAGGCAGAGCGTGTTAAAGGCTCCATCGCGGTACAGCTCACGGTTGAGGTGGAGCGTCGCGATAATACCGTCATGATAAGGATCCAGTTCCTCATCGATGGTTAAGGAAGTTTCGTTGATGACTACCGGAGACTCCGCAGAAGACTTTATGGCACCGATAGGCACGCCGCCTTCGGGATGGAAGGTCGAACCAGCGTGTTTGGTCATCTTTTTGATAGGAGCGAATCCGGGTTCCGTGATGTCTTTTGGAGAGATGGAGATAACCAACTCATTCGACGGATCTCCTTTGCCTTCCAACAGGATACCCCGACACGGCGGAAGCAGTACTTCCTCTTCTTCATTTGCTACATCATGGGTAAAGGTGGTCATCTCGCTAAGGCTCGGCTCGTCCACCAGCGCATTCGGCATGTAGTAGCGTCCGGTCAGTTTGTCGGCATTGTCCGCAACTAACTTGGTGATATTGATGTGACCGAAGGTGGGGTTGCCGAGCAGGTAGACATTGCCGTACACCTCGCGAAGGGCGATGGTGCTCTCTCCGTTCCAAGCCGGCTTGCCGTAGTTGGGGTTACGCACAATATCTTCGTTCTCTTCACGCCAATTATGGGTGTTAAAGTCGTAGTAATGGTACATGTTGCTCGGCTTGGGCAGGCGGATAATCGCAGTGTCCGGCGCTCCCGGAGCGGCATCCACGCCGATCATGTACGCCTCCGTCGGATGCAGTTCGCGCGTCAGGGTGTTGGTCGGCACATGCCATTTGTCGTGCACCGCATCGTAGGGCGAGTGATAGATCTCGAAGGTATGGCGGTCGAGTGCCACATCGCCGGTATGGTCAATGGGCGCCACTTCGAACGGATTAGTGCTTTCATTATGCGAAACGAAGAGGTCACCGGTGACGATGCCTTGCAGCGGAACGGACGTGAGAGACCATTCCCAAGTCTTGGCAGGTATGTCAATGTACACCTGTCCGTGGATGCGAAGGTTCTCCTGTCCCGCCATGGACATACCGGCAGGCAGATAGATATCGTGGCACTGGTTGCGCACGTAGTTGAAGTCATAGATGGAGTCGTCAGAGAAGGTGACGTTGTAGTTCTGCGGCAGCAGGACGACGTCTGTCTCGGGCAGCGGGATGAAAGGATCCCAGTTGAAGTCCACATTCCAGTTACCGCCGTACCACGTCACTACATCCGGCACGATACGCAGGGTGAAATAGGTATGTCCGCGCTCGCAACCCATGTGCGATGCGTTCTCGTTCTCAAATACGATATGAAAAGTGTAGTCGTATCCGGCATCCAAGCCCTTCAAGGCCTCGCCGGACAAGACAAGAGTCTCGCTTGTGCCGAGCGCACGGTTCTTATGGTCATCATCTACCGTCAGCTCAATAGCCGACCACGTCGGATTGGTGGCATCCTCCAGCACGACGCCCTCGATGACGTACTCCTCGCCTTCATCGCCTTTGAGGTACAACGGTAAGGTAAACGAACCACTACGTTTCTGTTTGTCGGAGATACGTACGATACGCGGTCGGTTGGTTACTCTTGGAGGCAATACTTCACTGGAGTTTCCTACCGCCATCATGGTAGCAATCTCCGTCGAAGGACGGATGTGCAGGAAACGCGGCGAGGTACATACCTGTTTGCTGCCTGCGGAACCTGCCCGGGGGAAAGCGGTATAACTGAGCGAAATAGTAGGCTGCATCGTGATGGATGAAGTATTCTCAATAAACTTCCCCTCTTGCTTCAGATTATCAATGATCAATTTGGGTTCGGGAGCATTCGGGTTGCTGCGGTATAACTGCAAGGCTTGTTCAATCTGTTCGAAAGTGAGGTTGTTATACTCACTGGGGTTCTCGCGGACGTATGTCGAATCACCAATCAACCAGTCGGCACGGCACAGTGTTGTATCGGATTTCAAGGGGTCTTCAGGATCGGTCTCGTCCTGAATAATCTGAATGAGGACGATATCGAGGGTATAGGTACGATTTCCGCACATGGTAACGATTGAGTCACCTAAGGTAGTATGATCCTCAATGATGATACGTGTACCGCCTGCGATAATCATATCGGCATACGTACCGCAACCCTCACGGGTGCCCAAAGAATTCGGATGGGTTGCCACAAAACCGGTGTAGTCATGGTTCAAGCTCACCTCGATCGGCTGCGCCACATAGAGCACGTAGCGCTGTACCGTCGGCGATACCTGCTCCTTGATATAACGATATACCGGCACTTCGGTATCGCGGAATGCGGCATCGAAAGCAAGTAGGTTGGTAGTATCCAATCCGCTCGCTTCAATCGCCTCATCGGTCGTCAGAATAGGAATACATCCGAAGGTGGTAGAGGCACTATCTTTATTATAATACGCGTTATGGATGATGTTGTCTCCCTCGCGCCATTGATAATAAAGATTCGTGATTTCATCCTCTAATTCCCGGTAGTCGATACGTAGGTAGGCACGGACCGAATCGACGGCTTTATCGATACAGTCTGAGGTGGATGCCTGAATAGGCATTACCGGCGGTTTCTGCACGTAGATACGGATGTCGTCTATCGCAAAGTCATTACCGTCCGAGGATGTACTCTTGTTCGTGATGCGCAAGCGATAGGACGGATAGGTCTTTTTTGTGTCAAACTTCACAGGGAACATGATCTGGTACCATATACCGCGGTCCATCTTTGTATCTGTTCCCACTTTCTCCACGGCATTAATACCGAACTCACCGGTAGTGAAGGTCGTCAACGCATGCTCCTTGCCTTCGTCGTCAATACCGGTTACGATAAAGTCCATGTTCGGCGCACTCTTGTTCGCATCGCCTGTACTGGAGGCATCGCACAGATAGGCGGAGAAATACATGGTAGAACCGGCGCAGAGGTCGGCATCTACCTTCAGGTTAAATACCTGTCCCGGTTGCTGCGAACCGTCGCAATAAAGCATATAGCCTTCCTTTGCATTGGCGGACACGTTTTCCTTGCCGTCCACATGTTGATAGACGTATGGTACCGTTTGGCCGGAAGGAACCCAAACAGCTTTTTTATTCGTCACCGCGTATTCGCTCCACGTAATATTACCTTTACGGACGTGTCTGTAGGAAGGGGAGCCGTCCAAGTTCTTGTCGTAGTAGCCGTAGGTGGATTCATCCACGTCAAAATGTCCGAGCCAGAAGGCAAAGTTGGTCGTATTCGGCTTATCGAAGTTGAAGCTTTGATCATAGATTTTCTCCATCTTCTTGGTCGGCGCCGGTACGGAAGTCGATGGGCCTACTACATCCACATCCATGTACGTCACTTTGAAGCGCGCCACATTGAAATAATACCCCGTAGCAGAGTTGTACTTCAGCGTATAGACCACCGTTCCGGGCGTGCTACTGCTGACCGGAGCATACTGCGCCGCTTTGTCCGTTAAGGTGATAGAAGGGTCTTCCACACCATTTACATACCATTTCCAATTGGCATCGGTGCTGGGCACAGTGACATTGCCTTGACTGTTGTAATAGTGATAATTGGAACGGCAATAATAGTAATAATGCTGTAATTTGATTTGCTTGCCGCTGCCCCGATACATCATGTCCGGTCCAATATAGAGCTGTCGTCCGACTGGGGCAATCAGTTCATGCTCCTCTAAATACTTGTCATTAGTCGGGTTTTCCGGACTTACCTTGCATAACTCCAGACTGTCCGCCATCCATTTAGCCGGACGAATCTCATAGATAATACGTTTGGAGAGGTGCGGCTCGGTCGTTGCGCCGTCGTTATTCCATGTGAAATCATTCCAGATACCCTCATCGCACGCAATGCGGTAAATCGAATCACCCTTATGCATGGTGTACTTGCATTCAATATACGATCGGTCTGTCGTCGTTACACGGTCTGCCGCATAACCAAAAGCGAACCAGCCGTAGTCGTTTCTGTACCTGAATTTCGGATTTGATGTGTCCGTCGTATCTTTTTGATAGGTACTCTCAATACGCTGCGTGGCTACAGGATTTCCGGATTTTATTTTAGGGGATTCTTCTGCGGAGTACCAACCCGGCACAGCACGGTCGGTATCATAGCAATACCAACGTACATACCCGACCATTGCAGCGCGCTCCGGACGATAGAGATAGACCGTTTCACCCGGCTTGGCATACAAAATCTGATAGTCGGTATGCACTTTCTGCATGCCGTTGGGCTGCAATTCGTCATATGCACCGGTTTGATGGACTAAACTGAACGCTGCGTGGACGGAAAGCGAAGCAATGACAGCTGCGCACAGGACAATTGTGCGAAGAAGATTTCTTCTCCCATGCATATTGTCCCTAAATGTTGTATTCCTTATAATTTTCATTGAATAAAAATGGTATAGTTACTATTTTTTCGGAAAAAGTACGCAAAATTACAACTTTTTTTTTACATATGCAAGAAAAAAGTGCATTTTTTCATATTTTATATACTTTTTTTATAGAATTATGCAACATGAGGCACAAAAAAATCGCCCCAAAGGACGATTTTTCTGATTTTTCTTTCCGTGAAACGGTTTATCAGTTGGCTTGCTCTTTCTGCGGCATCAGAATCATCATGATGATGTAGAGGAGCAGTCCGGGGAAACCGGCACTGAAAGCAGAGAGGGCTGCGTAGCAGATGCGTACGAGCGTAGGATCAATGTCAAAATACTCGGCTATACCGCCGCAAACGCCTGCCAGCACTTTGTTGGCACTGCGTGTCAATCTCTTTTCCATAGATGTATATTGTTTATTTAACTACAACTGGACTGTATTTCGGAACCAATGCCTTCATAACGCTCCAACCGATGAGGTAAGCTACAGCGCAGATGCAGAAGATGATCATGTATCCTGCGGGTTTGCCGGTGAAGCCTGCGAACTTGAACGCCTCGCCCATCTCGGCGGCGTGGTCGAACAGCATACCCGAACCCTTGTTGATGAGGAACGAGCCTACACCGCCGGCCATCGCGCCGATACCCGTAATGGTAGCGACTGCCGATTTGGGGAACATGTCACCCGTGGTGGAGAAGATGTTCGCACTCCAGCTCTGGTGAGCCGCACCGACAATACCGATGATGATGGCAACCGCCCACGGACCCCAGACGCCGCCTAAAGGCTGGGCGAACAGGGCGATGATCGGGAAGAACGCGAAAATGAGCATCGCACGCATACGTCCGGCGTACGGCTCCATACCTTTCTTCTCCACAAAAATCTTCGGCAGATAACCGCCGAACAGGGAGATAACGGTCACGATAGCGTACAGCGTGAAGATGAGGGCTATACCCTGCGGGTCGGAAGCCTTGATGCCGAACTGGTCCTGGAAATATGCCGGTGCCCAGAACAGGAAGAACCACCATACGCCGTCGGTCATGAACTTGCCGAACGCAAACGACCATGTCTGTTTGTGCTTGAAAGCCTCATAGAAACTCATTTGGGCTTCTTCGGCTTTTTGCTTTTGGCCATTGGCTTTTGGCTCTTCTTCGTCTTGGTTGATGTAGGCGAGTTCTGCCTCGTTCACGTGTTTGGACTCGGTCGGTTTGTCATAGACGAAAATCCAGATACCTGCCCAGATGAAACCGAGGGCACCGATGATGATGAACGCCCACTCCCATCCGAGGCTCTTTGCCAGCAGAGGGATGGTAGCCGGAGCTGCCAGCGCACCTACCGATGCACCTGCGTTGAACAGGGCGGTGGCAAACGCACGGTCTTTCTTCGGGAAATACTCGGCAGTCACCTTGATGGCGGCAGGGAAGTTACCCGCCTCGCCGAGTCCGAGAATGAGACGGCAGGCAAGGAACAGCCACACACTCACCATGGATATTGTACTCACTATAGCGCCTGTTGCTTCGAGCAAGGCAGCCTTGTCGGCTACGCCTACGATCTGCTCGGTCACCCAGCCGCAGCCGGCGTGCATCACAGCACCCAGCGACCATACGATGATGGCAATGAGGTAGCCTTTCTTGGTGCCCATCCAGTCGATGAACTTACCGGCGAAGAGGCAGAAGATGGCATACGCGATGGAGAACACACCGGTGATGGTTCCGTAATCGGAATCCGTCCAGTGGAACTCGGGTTGAATAAACTCTTTGAAGGTCAACGACAGCACCTGACGGTCCATGTAGTTGACGGTGGTGGCGAAGAAAAGCATCGCACACATGACCCAACGCCAGTTGGTCATGATGGTTTTCTTTAAATCGTTCATAATATTTTCGTTATTACGTGATCACGTGATCTCGAGACCACGAGGGTTACTTGCGGCACGCCGCGATGATGTCAAAACACTCTTTGCACTTGTCGGTCACGTACTTCCAGTCGCCGGCTTTGACCTTGTCGGACGGGAAGAGCTTGGAGCCCATACCTACGCAGTACACGCCTGCAGCGAACCATTTCTCAAGGTTCTCTTTCTCCGGAGCCACGCCGCCGGTAACCATGATCTTCGACCACGGCATCGGAGCCATCAGACCTTTCACGAGGTTAGGACCTACTACGTCACCCGGGAAGACTTTAGTGAAGTCGCAGCCTACCTCCTGTGCCAGACCGATCTCGGACGGTGTGAGGCAACCCGGGCAGTACGTTACGCAACGGCGGTTGCAGACAACCGCTATGTCTTTGTTGAACAGCGGACCTACAACGAAGTTAGCGCCGAGCTGGAGGTACAACGCAGCCGTCGGAGCGTCCACAACGCTACCGATACCGAGCGCCAGTTCGGGGCACTCTTTAGCTACCCACTTGCTCAGTTCGCCGAATACCTCGTGTGCGAAGTCGCCACGGTTGGTGAACTCGAAAGCGCGTACGCCGCCTTCGTAACAAGCCTTAATCACGTTCTTGCAAACCTCCACATCCTTGTGGTAGAAAACAGGAACCATAGGTGCAGCGGCAATCTTCGCCATCACCTGAAATTTATCAAATTTAGCCATAAAATCATTTACGATTTAGTCATTTACAATTTGGTCATTTATTCGTTCATTTAGTTATTGAATCATTTACATCCAAATGGTACATGACCAAATGGCCCAATAAATGGTACATGGTAAATGAACAAATGGTAAATCAAGCGTTAGCGTTGTACGCGTCCGTTAGCATTACCGCCTGCAAGGCTCAATACCTCGTCCTCGCTTACGAGGTTGTAGTCGCCGTTGATGGTGTGCTTCAATGCCGAAGCAGCCACTGCGAACTCCAATGCTGCACCCTGGTTGTCCGGGTACTTGAGCATACCGTGGATCAGACCGCCGGAGAACGAGTCACCGCCACCTACGCGGTCAATAATCGGGTTGATTTCATAACGCTTGCTCTGATAGAACTCCTTGCCGTTGTAAATCATTGCCTTCCAGCCGTTGAACGTAGCGCTGTAGCTCTCGCGGAGCGTCGAAACGACATACTTGAAGCCGAACTCTTTCATCATCTGCTCGAAGATGCCTTTGTAGCCTTCGGCGTTGGTCTCGCCGCCTTCTACGTCTGCATCGGGCTTGAAGCCGAGGCACAACTCCGCATCCTCTTCGTTGCCGATACATACATCTACGTACTTCATCAGCGGACGCATGATAGAGATAGCCTTCTCGCTCGTCCACAGTTTCTTGCGGAAGTTCAGGTCCACACTCACGCAAACGCCGTGACGCTTGGCAGCTTCGCAAGCCAGTTTGGTGATTTCTGCAGCCTTGTCCGAGATAGCCGGAGTAATACCGCTCCAGTGGAACCATGCAGCACCTTCCATGATGGCATCGAAATCGAAATCCTTCGGGTCAGCCTCTGCGATAGCCGAGTGAGCACGGTCATAAATAACCTTGGACGGACGCATCGATGCGCCGGTCTCGCAGTAGTACAGACCTACGCGGTCACCGCCACGAACGATGTAGTTGGTGTTCACACCGTAACGACGAAGCGAGTTTACGGCAATCTGACCGATTTCATGTTTCGGCAGTTTGGTTACCAGATAAGCTTCGTGACCATAGTTGGCGCACGAGATAGCCACGTTTGCCTCACCACCACCGGGGATGATGCGGAAATGGTCGGATTGGATGAAACGGTCTTGTCCTTCCGGACTGAGGCGGAGCATAATCTCGCCTAATGTAATGATTTTAGCCATAATGTTGAGTTTTATGTTGTTAATTGTTGTTTTCTATAAAGACAGATGAGGGGTACACCCCGCTTTCTTTGGCTCCCTTGTCGCTCAGCACCTGTGCCGGCACACCTGCGACAGAGAGGTTGCTGCCGAATGACTTGTTGACCACCGCATTGGCGCCGATGGCGACATTGTCTCCGACAGTGATGTTACCGAACAGTTTGGCTCCGGGACCGATGTACACGTAATCGCCCAATCGGGGAGTTCCGTTGTATTCGCCTATCGAGGTGGACGGATGGATACGACACCATGCGCCTACCTTGGCGAACGGACTCACTACGATGGTTCCGTAATGCACGATGCACAGTCCGGGACCGAACACGTTCTTCGGAATCGACAGTCCCAAACGGGTTGCTAACCAATGATTGGCAATCTCAAGGAAGAAAAGGCGCAGGCGGCAGAACGGATTATTGCGTTTCACATTGTGCAGATACTCAATTTTCCGCAGACGCAACTGAAAGCGCAGGCAATCCCGCCACCAGTAGTCATAGCAAGACACGGAGGTTAGTTGATGCGCTTTCAGGTCGCATGCCACGTAGTACTTATAGTCCTCTTTGGATTGTATCATTGACCGGAGCAATCTTTGGAAC
>Ga0265298_10005785_pt1 | contig 15399 bp, 8 predicted proteins | sample AusTroGonzalo_MG_3_FD_193486 | JGI IMG/M metagenome (GOLD analysis project Ga0265298, IMG submission 193486) | Bovine rumen microbial communities from tropical cattle in Woodstock, Queensland, Australia - Gonzalo_01 | ecosystem: Host-associated > Mammals > Digestive system > Stomach > Rumen ... | reverse complement strand
CTTGATGCGGATGGCGCGCGCGGTCACGGGAGCGGGGAACGTGTGGAAGCGCTCGCCGTGGTTCCCCACGCCGGAACGCGCGAGCGGAATGCGGAACGACTCGAGGCGCGTGAACGACGTGCCGTCCGCGGACGTCTCCACGTCCACCATGGCGTCGCCGCCCCAGAGCTGTCCGTAGGACACCTGAAACATGACGGCCGGCGCGGTGAACGGCTTGTCGGCGGAAAGCAGGAACGAGGTGCCGGAGATCGTGGTCTTCACGTCAGGAAACGAACGCGACTCCGACGGTGGCGTGGGGAAGGCTACCACGGCGATGTCCTCGTAGAAACCGTTGTCCTTCATCTCGCGCGGCAGCTTCGCGTGGAACTTCGACGGTCCGGACGTCTTCACCTCGCGCCAGGTGACGAACTTCATGCCGTTCGACGGCATGTTCCACGGGCCGCCGGAGGACGACCAGCCGGAGCAGTTGGGGATGCATATCTCCAGTCCGAGGCGACGCGCCTCCGAGGCGGCGTGCTTGAACATGTCGAACCATTCGGGGGAGTTGAAGTCGAGCGGGCCCGGCGGGATGTTGCAGCCGGCGTCGAACATCTGCACGCCGCCGACGCCTGCCTTGGCGAGCGCCTCGAAGTCGCAGGTGATGCCCTCCTTCGTGACGTTGCCGTTCATCATGTGGTACCACGTGTGCGGCTTCGCCGAGTTCGGCGGATTGCGGAAACCGTCCTCTAGGGACAAGGCGAGCGCCGTGCCGGCAGAGAGCAGCGCGGCGGAAACAACCATTGCTTTTATCTTCATTGTCTTATTGCCTTTCAATCACTTGCGTTTCTTTCTGGGATGCTTTTCGTTTTTCCTTCTTGGCGGCCGTTCGCTTTTCTTTCCGCGGCGCAGGCCGTTCAGCTCGCACGCCCCCGCGTTTGCGGGCACGAAGTCGATCTTCCGCTGGTCGAAGTCCACCGCGGCCACGCGCACCTTCATCTTCGCGCCGACCTGCCACGTCTTCTGTCCGTCGACGAGCGCCTCCTTGAAGGCGTCCCAGCGCACGAACGACTGCGAGAGCTTCGACACGTGCACCATCCCTCCGATCGCGATCTCGGGCAGGTCCACGAACACGCCGTAGGGCGTGCACTTGCCGACAACGGCGTCGAACACGATCTTCGCCCCCTTCGCCAGCACGTCCTCCATGTAGCGGTACTTCTTGATCTCCACGAGCATCCGCTCCGCATCGTCGGCCAACTGCTCGCGCTCGCTCGCGTGCTGCGCGGCGCGGTCGAGCCAGCCCTGGTCGAGGCGGCCGCCCTTGCCGGACAGGAACGACGCCAGCTGGCGGTGAAGGACGAGGTCGGGATAGCGGCGGATGGGGCTCGTGAAGTGCGCGTAGTGCTTCTTGGCGAGACCGTAGTGTCCGATCTCGCGCGCCGAATAGATGGCGCGCTTCATCGACCGCAGCACCATGACGGACAGCACTCCCTCAAGCGGCGAATCCTTGATCTTCTCGAGGAAGCGCGAGAGGTTGCGCGGCTGCGAAAGGTCGCCACAGGAGATGCCGAGGCCCGCGAGGTTCGCGCGCAGCTCCTCGAGCCGTTCCGGGTCGGGCGGCGCATGCAGGCGCGCGAGGATCTTGATGCCGCGCGTCCAAAGCTCCGCCGCCACGGCCTCGTTCGCGGCAACCATGCACTCCTCGATCAGCTGGTGCGACTCGTCGTACGGACGCACCTCGACGCCAGTCATCATCCCCTTCGAGTCCAGCTTGATCTCGGCCTCCGGCACCTCCATGTCCAACGCGCCGGCGGCAAAACGCCTCTTCCGCAGCTGCTGCGCCAGCCTGTTCAGATTGAGGATGGCCGCAAGCGCAGTTTTAAGGTCTTTAACGCCTTTAAAGTCTTTAAGGTCTTTAAAGCCATTAAGGTTTTTAAGGTACTTCTCTGCCTTAATCTCTTTATCCCCCTTAGACTCCTTACTGACCTTAAAATCCTTATCGACCTTAAAATCCTTATCGGCCTTAAAGCCATCGAGGATGGACATTACCTGCTCGTAGGTGAAGCGCATCTTGGAGCGAATGATGGACTTCGCGAACTTGCGCGCGATGCAGTTACCCTGCGCGTCGAAGGTGAGGAACGCGGAAAACGCGAGCCTGTCCTCGCCTGGTACGAGCGAGCAGACGCCGTTCGACAGCTGCTCCGGCAGCATCGGCACAACCTTGTCCACAAGGTACACGCTCGTCGAGCGGCGGTACGCCTCCTTGTCGAGAGGGCTGCCTGGCGTGACGAAGTGCGAGACGTCCGCGATGTGGACGCCAAGCACCCTGTTGCCCTTCTTGTCCGTCTCCAGCGAGAGCGCGTCGTCGAAGTCGCGCGCCGCCGCCGGATCGCATGTGAATATGAACTTCCGGCGCAGGTCCAGTCGCTTGCCGGCCTCGTCGATGCGCGAGCTCGCGCGTTCCGCCGCCGCCAGCACCTGCTTTGGGAAAGCGGACGGCAGGTCGTACTGCTCCATCACGGAGCGGGTGTCGAGCGACGGGTTGTCGGCCGGGCCGATCACGTCAGTGACGATTCCCTCCGGCGCGAGGCGCGGGTTCTCCCAGCGCGCGAGGCGCATGACCACGCGGTCGCCAACGGCCGCGCCACGCGTGTCCGGCACCAGGAACTCCTGGCGGAACGTCGGGCTCAGCGGCTGCACGCGCGCGAACGGCGCGCCGGCCGTAACGGTGCCGACGATCGCGCGCGGCGCGCGCTTCTCGATGCGCGCTATCCGCCCTTCCGTGCCGTCTCTGCCCAGCTGCACGGTCACGATGTCGCCAGGCAGCGCCGTGGAAAGGTCCTTGGCCTCTATCCATATCGCCGCGTCCGTATCCGGGTGAAGCAGATACCCTGCTCCGTTGCGCGCCATGTGAAGCTCTCCTGTGAGCGTCCCCTGTGCGCGCCTATCTTTTCTTCTCTCTTTTTTCTTCATTTCCGGCGACAGTATATCACACCCTTCCGTCGCCACGCAACTTTGGCAAATGCCACTTCACATATTGTGCCATAGAAAAGTGTGATTGCGGCCCACCGTATTCGGTGCAACAGGTCACCGGACGATAATCGTCATGCCGTCTGGAATAAAGCGCGTCAGTTCATTCAAGGAGAGAAGCGCATGCACGCAACTCACCTCATCCACCGATCCGACGATTTCAGATCCGCCGCCGCCGCCCAGCACGAAATGCAAGCCATCGCTCGCCAGAGGAAGCGCAAAGTCACTCGTTGAAAGGGCGAGGCGTTCCCTGTAATCGACAGAAACGGACACAGTGCGCGCGAGAAGGTCCGCCGCAATCGCCACATGGTGCGCCGCTCCGGCGAAGCCATCCATCACCTTGAACGGCTGCAACGTGTCCTCCGCGTCCCTGAACGACGCCCACAACGCGCCCTGCGCATCGACCGACAGGCACCACGCAGCCGTTCCCGCGGAGTTCTCCGCGCCAAAGAGCGTCGCGCTTCCCGACGCGGGCGCCTCGACGTTCGCCAGCGCCTCCACCGTGAACAGATAGCCCGGATCGCACAGGATGCCCTCGACGCCCGCCGTGAAATGCTTTCCGGACAACGCGGCCGACGAAAGGTTCTTGCCGCCCTTGACGCCGCCCAGCACGCGCCGTCCCTCGATGACGGGATTCGCGTAGATGGCGCTGCCGGAACCTGAAAGACTACCTGTAAACGCATGCCCGTCCTTGAAGATGTACTGGTCCGGATCAATTGCCGCCATTGCGCTCGTGGCAGAGGTCACGGCGCCGCCAATCGTCCCGTCCAGGCGCCAACGCCATTCCGCGTCCGCCGCCAGCACGCCGTCCGGGTTGTCCGAGGCGTACAGGAAATCCTTCGGCTCAAGCGCGGTAGCCGTCGCGCGGAAACAGGAGAACTGCGCCCACTGGTTGCCCTCCGAGAGGCGGAACGCATTGGAGATGCCATTTCGCGTCGGCCCCTTGACGAATGGCAATTCATCGGATACCAACGTGTAGTCGCAGTACAGCCTGGCTTTGTTGTTCGCGTCGCAGACAACAGCTATGTGATGCCACTTGCCGTCGACGAACGAGGTCAGGTCGGGATAGGACACGTTCATACTGGTCGTTGTGGACGTCGATTCGGGTTTGTAGGTGAATCTTATGCGAACCTTCCCAACTGACGACGGGTACTGCAAAATGAAACGGTTGCATTCGCTCGGCCCGAGATCCCAGAACGCAAACAACCCCATCTCCGAAAGAAACTTGACGAAGAACTCGACCGTGTGCGAATCGCTGTCCCAGAGGTCGTATGGCACTTTGTCGAAGCGAATCCAGTCGGATGTATTCCCTGCCTTCGTCTTGCCGAGTGTGGCAAGCGACGCCTTCAGCTCACGCAACGGCGTCGTCGCGCGAAGCCCGGAATAGACGTAGCGCGCGGGCACGTCGTTCGTTGTGTAGAACTCAGGGTTGGGTTCCACGCCTGAAGCATGCTTCACGCCAAGGCTCACGCATCCTCCAAACGCCGTATAGGCTGCGGATGGGGCCTGATTGAAGTAGTTCGTATTCCAGAGCGTACGTTCCGCGCCATCCACGCCAGACTTGTTGGCGGCCGTGAACACGTATCCGGGCGCAACCTCGTCAAACGGATAGAACCCGATCGTCTTGTCCTCCCGGCAACCGTCCGGCACATCGGAAACATGGAGAAACTCGTCGGCGGAAAGCGCCTTGGCCGTCAAGCGTAGCGCCGAGTACATCCCCATCCATCCCGGATTCTGCTCGCCCATGCGAAACACGCCAAATCCTTTGCTGGTATCCGTTTCACGCTGCACGTAAAAGACGCTGTCTGACGCCTTGTAGTCCAGATAGAGGCGCATGTACCCGTTCGTGGACGGATCTGGTTGCTCGTACACGAGCGCGATGTGGTGCCACTTGGAGTCACGCAGATCGGCCGCCGCCGACACAGAAGATTTATTGTTGTCGGCAGTGTTCTTGATGCCGCTCGCAGAGTCCGTAAAGGCTGAATATGCACGTGCGATCCTGCAGTTGGAAGACCCGCTATCGATAGGGAACTGAAGCTGAACACGATAGTCTGCGGAGCCGGATCCCGATCCGATGTCGAACCAAATCATGTTCCCGGCGCTGTTGGCGTCGTTCTTGACGAACAGTTCCAGAGTGAACCCGCCGCCATTGCCGGCGCGCGCAATGTCTTTGCAGAAGTTACTGTCAAACTGGAGCCATGTCCGGCGGGTCGTGCCGATGGAAACCGGACGGACCGACATGTACTCCGAGACGAGCGGCGTCTTTGCCGACGCCGACGAGTAGAGGTACTTGCCCGGCGTTTCGTTGGTTACGGTCACATAGCCTTCGCAGGCCGTTAACGCAAGGGCATACCGTGCGCTGTCGAGATGGTTCGACATCGCCGTCAGATTGTAGGTATACGATGTGGTCGCGTATGTCGTAGCATTAGGGCAGACCCACTTCGTGCCGTTCGCGTATCCCGTAAACGAGAAAAACGCCTTGGTGTCGGACGAGAACCCCTCCGGAATGAATTCCTGCGCGGCTGCAGAGACGGAAAGAAGCGCGGCGGAAGCCACGGCAAGGCGTCTGGTCATGCTCATTTCTTGTCCTCTTTCTGGCTGGTCATTTCAACAAGTTGCGCCACGGGCGTCACGTAAAGGTCCATGTGGCCGTCGGCGTTGTTTGCCGTGCAGACCACATAGCGTCCGTTCATGACGAATTGCGGATGCGGGTCGGGATGAAGGCGGCTCTGCTTCTCGCGCGGCATGAGCGCCGGACGCGTGGAGTAGATCCAGACGCTCTTTCCTGTCTCGCGGTTCCAGAACGCCACGCGCCACTTGCAACCCCGCCACCATGCCTCGGGGGCCTCGTCGCAGACGACGTAGCGGTTGTCGGGCGAGACGTTGTTGTGGCGCGCGCCCGCGATGCCGCACCACCGTTCCTGCCGGCCCGTCGCGAGGTCGTGGTGATAGACGTAGTCGCCGGGGCGTCCGCACCAGCTGAAGCCCTTTCCGTCGTCGTCCCACACCTCGTGCGACGCGAAGTTCCGGTCGCGCGCAGGCACCAGCGTGCGCTTGTCGTTCGGCTCGACGAGCCACATCCGCGGATACCATCCCGTCTTTTTCTTGTACGCCTGCCCGGGCGCCAGCCACGCCTCTTCCCAAGCGCAGAGCGCCAGATCGTCGCGCACAGGGTTGAGCTGCCCGTGGTTGCAGAGGAAATCCGTCGTGCCCCAGCTTTCGAATTCGCCGTTCGCCAGCGTCACAAGCCCCTGCACGTAGTTCGTCGCGCCGTTCGGGGCGATGACGCACGTGTCCAGAAACGCCTTGCTTCGGTCGCGTGTAAGGGTGAGGTGGGTCGCCAGACGGGAGACCCTTCCCATCGCCTCCAGCGCGGCAGGGATTCCGCAGAGCTTTATTTCGCGGCCAGGGTCGTCAAGGTTCTTGCGGAAGAAACCGGGGTTCGACTTGAGCCTGCCGTATACGATGTAGCCGTTCTTGCAGTCTACGAACGGCGTCATGCCCAGATCGCCAAGTTCGCGCACCTCGTCCTTCAGGAGGTCGGCCACCATCAGAATGCGCGGGCCGCGACCCTTTCGCTCGTTGCCTTTCGTGTAGTTGAAGAGAAGGAAGCGCCCGTCCTCCGTCATCGACTTGGCGGTGAAGTAGAGCGACTGGCGGTTGTCGTCCGGCGCGCCGTGGAGAAGCGCGTACGAAACGACGCCGCTCTCCGGATCCACCCGCGTCTCGAAGAGCTTCGACGTGGCGGGCGTCTTCACGCCCTTCACGGCACCCGCGCCGTCCGCCAGCAGCACGGTGGCGATCCAAAGCATCGGGGCCTGCGCATGGGGATCGCCGTTCACGCGCTTGCGCGCGAAATAGTACGGCAGGTCGTTGCGCTTGCCGGTGCCTTCGCACACGTCCGAGACGTTTCCGTACTTGTCGATGTGTGCGCAGAGGGCGAGGTAGGCCCGTCGCGCGGCCGGTCCGTATGTCGCGCCGTCAAGCCAGCCGCGGCGGATGCCGACAAGGTAGGCGTAGGCGAACATCGCCGTGCAGGACGTCTCGCCCCAGTTGCGCGGATCGTCCGGTCGGTCCACCAGCTGGCTCCAGAGTCCGTCGGGGCGCTGGTATCTGAGCAACGTGGCCATCATCAGCCGGTAGCCCTCCATGATGCGCGCGCGGTGCGGGCTGTCCTCCGGCAGCCGGTCGAGGACAAGCGCCATACCCGCAGACATCCAGCCGTCGCCGCGTCCCCAGACGTACGGCACGTCCGGCGCGTGGTAGAAGAGGCCCTTCGCGGAACCGTCCTTGAGCTGCAGCTTATCGAGGTAGAACACCATCTCGGCCGCCGCGCGCTCGATGTACTTGCGGTCGCCGGTCGCGCGGTAGGCCTGGCTCTGCAGCGCCGTTATCATGTACATGTCGTCGATCCACAGGCGCGTCTGCACGGAGAGTCCCCGCGCATAGTAATCGCGCTGGACGTCCGGCGGTGCGCTCTCGCGTTCCTTGAACGACTCTTCGCACGGTTCGCACCACTGGGTCTCCGCATAGAAATTGCCCATGTCCAGACAACGCCTGTCGCCGTTCGCCAGATAGATTTCGTATGGCAAGGCGCCGAAGATCGCATCGTCCACGTGGCGAGGACGCGAACAGATCGCGTGTTTCGTCCCGCCGGGGAGAAAGTCGTCAAACAACCGGATTAGCCGTTCCCGGCGGTAGGCGTCGCCCGTGAGACCCGCGCATTCGATCGCGTTGAGCCAAAGCGACACGACGGAATACTGAACGATGCGGTTCCAACCGTATCCCTTGTTTCCGAAATAGCCTGCTGGCTTGTAGTTCTCCGGGCGCGTGGTCAGGAACTGATCTGTAATTCGCCGCGAGATCGTCGCGGGGTCACATCCTCCGGGAAGATTTGAGAAGTGTTCTTCAAGCGTACCCGCACACGCAAAATTCATGGCGGCCACCACGAACGTCAAGCACGCGAAACTAAAAACCTTCTTGAAGGTCACGTTCGCTTTGGGATCAAGGTATATTGCCATGTCTTTTGCCTCTGTTTTCGTTCAAGGGCACAACATCCCATGAAGAAAACAATGGCAGTTTATCAAAATCACCGTGGGATTACAAGCGCGGGATTATTCCACCGAAAAGAGCAATCTTGCAATGGTTGCTTTGCTCATGATTCGGGAACCTCCTTCACGCAATCGTCCCACACCTCTTCCGGATCAATATCGATGTCGTTTGGCCAGCAAAGTGTCCCGCAATCTACATGTACCTGACGAAAGAATGCAGGATTGGCGAGACACGCCCAGTATCTATCCTCGAAATACGGCGAACAGTCGAAAGTCCCGCCGACGCCGTTCTCAAACGAGACGCGAATTCTTCTGTCATCCAACGGCGTTGCCGCAACTACCTGATGCAACACTTTCATGTCCAACCTCAACGAATATGCGGACGATTGTGCCGCCCATCACGCTCCTTGTACATCTTGACAATGATACCAAAAAACATTGACAATGTAGCCATGTGCATTTTCCCCTGAGGAGGTAATTATACCACATCATCCCCGTTCACAGGTCATAATCCACCATTTTCACGCAAAAATTCCCTCGTTTGGGGCGCATCCGCGAATCGTGCATCGCCTACGAAACATTCCGGAAAATGGTAGGGCCCGCTCGCCGAGCGGGCCGCATTGGTTCGCCATCAGCTCGCCATTCGCGGTCCATGGCGGCCGCCTCGGCGAGGCGGCCCTACCAATTTCGCTACATGCACGATTCGCGGATGCGCCCCCTCGTTTGCAGAAGTACCCTTGCGCCACACGCCCCTATGTGGTAATATTTCCGTTTGTCAACCAGAAGGCAGACACAATAATGAGCGCTATAAAGGAAAAAGTGGTTCTCGCGAAGGAGAAGTTCGCGCAGATCAAGGAGTACTTGGTGAACGGCGTCTGGGAGGTGGACGACTCTGCGTTGCCGCATCCAAAGCGGTTCTGCGTAAGGTTGACTCGCTTCTTCCAGGCCACCCTCTCCGGCTTCTCGCGCCACAGGTGCGCGCTGCACGCGGCCGGACTCACGTACTATTCCCTAATGTCGCTCGTTCCGGTTCTGTGCCTGCTCGTCCTGCTCGCGCGCGCCTGCGGTGCGGGCGACTTCGCCCGCGACAAGATCAACGGCACCATCGACCAGATGATCGTCAACTTCGAGAAAGGCCCCGAGAAGCTGCCGGAGTTCATGACGAAGAACCAGTCGCCAGAGCAGATAGAGGCGAAGCGCCAGGCCGCAGAGGACTTCGCGAAGCAGGCGCGGAATATATCAAACGACATCTTCGACCGCATCGAAAAGGTGAACCTGAAGAAAGTCGGTGTCTTCGGCATTGCCATACTTCTCTGGACCGTAGTATCCACTTTCGGCATGGTAGAGCACGCGTTCAACGAGGTCTGGGAGATTCCCAAGCCACGTCCGCTATGGCGCAAGTTCATACTCTACGCCTTTGTTGCCCTAGTGCTTCCGCTTCTTGTGGCGCTAGCGCTGTCGATGCCGATACTGCACGTCGTGCAGACGATACTCGACGCCACGCTCGGCGCCACGTCGTACACGAAATGGATCGGGGACGTGCTCGTGGCCATACTGAACTCGCGCCTCTTCGGCATAGCGTTCACGCTCCTTTTCACGGTCGCCGCGTTCACGTTCATCCTCAACTTCGTGCCGCACCGCAAGGTCTCCTTCCGCGCCTCCCTGAACGGGGGCATAATCACCGCGCTACTCTTTGGCGGATGGCTCAAGCTCTGCGCCATCGCGCAGGTCGGCATAGCCAAGTCTAACGCCATGTACGGCTCCTTCGCATTCATCCCCATCATCCTGACATGGCTCTACATGAGCTGGCAGATCATCCTCCTTGGCAGCAACATGACCTATGCGTTCGACTGCATCCATTCTGGCCGCCGTCCTGGCACTGACGGTTGAGGCATCCGTAAGGTTCACCGAGCCCGTATGGCGTCCCGACCTCGGGATCGCCGTCCCCGCGCTCGCGAACGCGCAGGAGGAACCGCTGGAGCTTCCCAAGGCTGGAACGTTCATGCTCACGGACGACCGCGGCGGACGCTGCCTGGAGGACAGGTTCGACACGTTCGACCTGTGGGTGTCGCAGACCATGCGCGGACGCTGGCGCGATGCGGACGGCAACGTCCTGTACATCGCCCGGCTGACCACCCGCCCTCCCATGGACGCCCCCGGCACGGTGCGCACCCGCGCAGATTTCCTCGACAAGTTGGCAAAGAGGCCGTTCGATCCCGACAACGCCGCGCACCGCAACGAAGCCGTCGTAGCAGTGGCCCCCGCAGACCTCGGCCAGCCGATACGCCCGCGCCGATCCCAGCGCAGGAACATGAAGGAACTCTTCGCGTACCCCTCCCCCAACGATCACGTGTTCGCCGCGGCATTCCGTCCGCGCAGCCCCGAACGGCGAGAATCCACAGACTGGTACCTGGTAGTCCTAGAGGCTGCCAAAGGTGAAGCGCTAGACGAGGCGTTCCGCCGCCTCGACGAGGACTTCCTCGACCACGTGTATGTCCCCGCCGCACGCGCACGCACCAAGGCCCCAGATGCGGACTACGGGAAGACTTCGCTAGGCCAGGAGGCGATCCTTCTGCGCGAAGCCGTGCGGAGAAGCGTCGCCAACTACGACCACTGGCACTTCGCCGCCACAGAGGACGTGGTGGTGATCGACAACCTTGACGACTCCTCCCGCGCAACTTTCGTAACGTCCCTCACGAACAGCCTCCCATGCCTCCGCCGCGCCTACGCGGCATGCGCCCCCACCCCGCTTCCGGCAACCAACCAGCTTGCCGTGGTGCGCGTATTCGCCACGCGCGAGGAGTACCTCGCCTACGTCGGCGTCAAGCACAAGTGGACCGCAGCGCTATGGGACACGCTCCACCGCGAGCTGGTGCTGTACCTGCCTCTGGACGGCACGAAGGGACTTCTACAGACCGTCTGGCACGAGGCGTTCCACCAGTATCTGGCCTACGCGGCCGCTCTCGTCACGTCAGCCCCCTGGTTCAACGAGGGCAATGCGGAGATGTTCGAGCATTCCAGCCTCGACCGCAAGGGTAAGGTCGTGTTCGAACGTCACGCCGAAGCTGCTGCCTACGTCCAATCCTACGCCGCTGAGCTGGCAGCCATCCTTCCGTCGTTCCTTTCGCTCGACTACGCAGAGTTCTACGACGGCACGCAGGAAGAGATAGCCGCGCGCTACCATCTCGCCTGGTCGCTCGCCTATTTCCTCGAGGTTGGCGCGCCAGACGTCAGGTTCCAGCCATTCGCCAACACCAGGCGCGACTACGTGAAGGCGCTTATCGACACGCGCTCCACGGCAGAGGCCGACCGCGTGGTGTTCAACGAAGAGCTTCGCAAGCAGTTCATCGCCGCCTGGCTCGACTTCTGGAAGCGCCAATGAGCGGTTACGTGGGCAGACTCGCGCCCAGCCCAACGGGCGCGCTCCACCTCGGCAACGTGCGCACATTCGCCATCGCATGGCTCCGCGCCCGCTCGCTCGGCGGAAAGATGGTCATGCGCATGGAAGACCTCGACCACCCGCGCGACAAGCCAGGTGCCGCCGCGCAGGCGATCGAAGACCTTCGCTGGCTAGGCTTCGACTGGGACGAGGAATTCGTCCAGTCGGAGCGCCGCCCCTTCTACCGTTCCGTGCTCGCCAAGCTGGACGCATACCCGTGCGTCTGCTCGCGCCGCGACGTTGAGTCCGCCCAGTCCGCTCCCCATTCCGGCGAGCAGCTCTTCTACCCCGGCACGTGCCGCGGACGCTTCCTCTCATGGGAAGAGGCGGCGGAATCATGCGCGCCGCGCACTCCATGCTGGCGCTTCCGCGTGCCGCCGGCCACAACGGTCGGCTTCGACGACGCCTTCGCGGGGTATGTAACACAGGACGTTTCCGCCACTCTCGGCGACTTTCCGCTCGCGCGCGATCCGGACGGTGCAGGCTACACGCTCGCCGCCACCGCGGATGACCTGGACATGGGAGTCACCGAAGTGGTGCGCGGCGACGATCTCCTCCCAGCCACGCCGCCGCAGATACTTATCGCCCGCGCCCTCGGCCGCGAACCGCCATCATATTGCCACGTGCCGCTCGTAGTAGGTTCCGACGGACGCCGTCTCGCCAAGAGGCACGGCGACACCCGCATCGCAGCCTTCCGAGCGGCAGGACTCCCCCCCGAAAGGATAATCGGCTGGATCGCCTACACCTGCGGGTTGAGAGCTGACGACAAGCCTGTATCGCTCGCCGATCTCGTCGGCCGCTTTTCCCTTGCGGCGATTCCGCACGCCGCAGTCGTCATTTCCTCTGACCCCTTTGCATAATGCAAAGGCGTGCGGCAGTCGACGATGCGCGATTATCGCCGCATCTCGACGTCGTCGCCGACGTTGTCAAGGCAAATCGGGCGCGAAACACCCTCGAACACGTTCCCCTCGAGAGTCAAGCCGCGAACGGGCGCCGTCAGGAACTTGCCGCCCGCCGCCTTGATGCATCTGCCCTCGATGCCCATTGGGATGTCGCGGAACGTGCAGTTCCTGATCCAGACGTTGTACGGTGACGGTCCCTCGCCCCAGTTCGCGAGGCACGTGAGCGCCACGCCTCGGTTCATGTGCTCGTACGTGACCTCTTCAAGGAGCACGTTTGGACACATCAGCACCGCGCCTGAACCGCGCAGGGACGAGAAGCGCGTCTTGTAGACGACATGTCCGACCCCGAACATGTACGGACGGAACATGGAGTCCGGCACCGTTCCGGCATCGACCTTCGCACCTCCGACCAGCTGCGCCCTGCGCTCCTCCTCCGTAAGGCGCGGCATCTTGACGTTCTCGATCGTGCGAAGCCCCGCCGGAAGCGGCTCGTCAAACTGCGTGTTGTGGATCCATCCGCCCCTGAGATCCTTGCCCGGTCGCCTGACGCGCCCCAGATAAAGGTACTGCCCTGTCAGGCCGCTCAAGATTTGCATCGGATCGCCGACATCGTAGTTGCCGGGCAGCCAGTCGGCGATGACCGTGTCGTCGCCTTCCGTGCGGATGATCTTCCGGCCGAGCGCATGCGCGTTCGCGCCGTCGTCGTTGAGATGGTCGAACGTGCATTCGCCGATGAAGGTCCCCCGGTAGTTCATGATGGCGTCCGCGCCAGATGCGGCGAGCATCCCCGGGAACGGGAACACCTTCACCCGCCACGCGCTCGAATAGACGCCGCCCTGGCAGAAACCGATCGCGTTGCCACGCCCGTTACGCACCCATATGTTCGCGAAGTTGCACATGCGCGACGAGCCAGTGGAGGCAGCGTTGTTGCAGAATCCCTTGCGGAGCGGAATCACTATCTGCCACCCCGGCTCAAGTCGGGAGTACGGTCGCCTATAGATGAAATGATCCTTGTCCAGGTGGATTCGGAAACGCCCGTCCCCCAGGTCGTCCGCCCTGTTGCGGAAGAACATCTCGTGCCAGTTGTCCACGAGCTCGACGCCGTCCTTCCCGAATATGCCGAGACATGCGCCCGCCCCCTTGCCCTTCGTGAAACGCGGACCGTCCGGGCGCGCGGTTCCTGGATGCTGCTTTACCACCGCCCAGCCGTTCGTCTTGTCGAAAGCCTCGACGACACCCTGGAAGAACGGCGCCTCAGTCGATGCCAACTCCACGTCGGAGACCGTCGCGTTGTAGCAGCTGTGGATGGCGACGCCCGGGGAATCCATGTCGTCGAACCGCAGGCGCGTCCGTTCCGGCGAGACGCCGCGCATCACGACGTTCGTGAGATTCGCAAGCAGAACCTGTACGCGGTTCGTATGCGGCGCGAAATGGAATTCCCCCTCGCCGACCTCAATGATAGCCGGCTTTCCGCCAAGCGCCCGCGCGGAGGCAATCGCCGCGTCGAATGCCGGGATGTTGTCCGTCGCCCCATCTCCCTTCGCGCCGAAATCCGCCACCTTGATGACTGCGGGCGTTACGCCCGGCGCGAGCGGATACGTCTTCCAGAGTTCGAGTTCCTCCTCGAAGAGGCTGCAGAAACGCTTCAGGTCCTCGGTGTAGAGGAACGCAAACGCAAGGCCGTCCGTGTTTCCGCGTTCCAGTTCCTTCTCGGCGAGGCCGAAGAGGCGTTCGGCGATTTCCATCCGCTTGACGGTGCGCACGCGCTGAAAGGTGTCCGTCTGCAACTCGGCATCCGCGCGTCCCCGGAGCGCGGCGAAGCGTGTCCGAAGCGCCGCCAGGCGACCTGGCGTCTCGCTCGCGATCTCGGCACGGAGCTTCGGCCCAAGCGCGGTCTCGGCGTAGACTGGGAGCTTCGGCTCGAACAGCTTCGGAGCCGGGACGGGATCGGTGCCTCGCGCAACTACAGGTTCAGAGACTGTCTGTACAGTGACCGCCTGTGCCGAGAACGTCATCCCGCACAGGGACAGCACCAGGAGACACTTACCTGCAAAGATGGAAGATATCACGTCTGTGTTCATGTTTGCCAGTCCTTGGAGTCGGCAAGTCACCACCGGCATCAGCGGTGATCCCACGCCGTCGCCGCGCAGTCGACGAGGCGGCGCGTCTCCTTGTCGAAGCAGAGGCCAACCAGCCAGACAGGGCGCGTATCGGCACGGAACGGCTCGGCGTAACCCTTCTTTCGGATCTGCCTGAATGCCTTGTCAACCTTCTTGCCGACCTTCAGCTCGAAGACGAAAACGCCCTTCTTGTGCTCCGCCACCACATCGGCGCGACCATTCGACTGCACGGGCTCGGCATGGTACGTCACGCCCTGCGAAGCGAGAAGCGTGCAGAGGATGCGTTCGTAAGAGTATTCGTGAACGACTCCCTCCGTCGAACCGTACGGCAGACGCGCATAGAGGGACTTGAGCCCGGCAAACACGGAAGGCCAGTCCGCGTTGACTAGCTTCTTGCCGAGCGACGACGCCCAGCCCGCCGTCTCGTCGGCCGCCACGCCCGTCAGGAACTCGGCAAGGTCGCGGCGCACCTCCTCGTCGGGAACGCCGAGCGTGTACGATCCGTCGTCCGGATCGTAGTCCTTGATCGTCAAGTAGCCGGACTGGCAAAGCATCGCCGTGGGCGTGAGCCTGCGCAGCTCGGCGACGTCGAACTCGGCCTCACCGACGTTCGCGACATGCTCGTAGTCGAGATCAAGCAGCTCCTCGCGCTTCAGGTAGTTCGCCAGCATCGACGGACGTCCCGTGGTCGCCCAGGTTGCGGTGAATCCAGGCTCCTTGTTGAAGAGCGTCAAGGCAATGGAAATCGGGTTGTACACCGTCGTCGGATCGTCCTTCGCGAAACGGAACCCGTTGAACCACCGCTTCATCTCGGCGCGGTAGTCTTCGTAGGACTTTCCCATCCGCGCTGCATGTTCGCGAAGATGTTCCTCGAAATTTGC
>Ga0265298_10005784_pt1 | contig 15399 bp, 6 predicted proteins | sample AusTroGonzalo_MG_3_FD_193486 | JGI IMG/M metagenome (GOLD analysis project Ga0265298, IMG submission 193486) | Bovine rumen microbial communities from tropical cattle in Woodstock, Queensland, Australia - Gonzalo_01 | ecosystem: Host-associated > Mammals > Digestive system > Stomach > Rumen ... | reverse complement strand
CCGGAGGCCATGAGTCGGAAACTCTTGAAGAATCCATAGCGCGAGTTAAGCGTGCGATTGCAGAATCCAAGGAAGAAAAGAAAATGTATTCCATAAGGCTCAAGGTGAAAACTGTAGAGGCTATTAAGCGTAAGGCTGCCGAGGCTGGCATCCCGTATCAGACTTATGTGAATGTCTTGTTGGACAATGCTGCTTTGGCTTGATTTCCCTTTAACAAAAAATGCCCCGCTCAATGGCGGGGCACTTTCGCATAAATTCTCTTAAATCTTGATCCTAATCTTCTTCTGCTTGTAAATCGACTGTCCGCCGTTGCACATGTATGCCATGGTGCAGACGATGAAGAATGCGGGGTGGCAATTGAAGCCGAAAATTTCGCCGGCGATGAGGATGGGGGCCCAGAGTGTGTTGCTTGCGCTGGCGAATACGGCGGCGAAGCCGAGGGCTGCGGCGAGCGGGAGCGGGACTCCGAACATTCCTGCGACAAAGATTCCGAATGTGGCACCGATGGCGAAAAGTGGGGTGACGACACCGCCGATGAAACCGGCGGAGAGCGTGAGAATCGTGACGGCAAATTTTATAATCCAATCATACCCGTGAATTGCGGCTCCGGCGGCATTCTCCACAACATTTCCGGCGGCAGTACCCACTACATTTGCAGCATCCCCGGCGGCAGTACCCACTACATTTGCAGCATCCCCGGCGACGTTCCCAATTACATCGGCATTCCCGGCAACACCAAAGCACATGTCCAATAAGTTTGTTCCAAGTCCGGCGTAGCGGCCCTGGAAAAATACGAGCAATAGAACGCTGAGTCCTGCACCCATTATCGCAATGCGCTTGATTGTGTTCGGAAATTTTTTAGCAAAGTAATTTTGCGAGAGTCCGAGCAATTTTGCGAATCCACCGCCGACAACGCCAAATAAAATTCCCATCAGCGCGAGTTTCAAAAGCAAATTGCCATCGAGTGCGCCTTCATTCGTGAACACGCTTGCGGAGAATCCGCTCGCATCTAGAAGCGAACTCAAGTCTACGCTGAACTTGTGGAAGCCAAGCATGCTTGAAACTTTGCAGGCGGTGAATGCAGCTGCAGCGGCAGGTAACAATGCGCCAAGTTCCAAATGACCGACGAGCAGAACTTCCAAAGCGAATGCGGTGGCGGCCATCGGGGCCTGGAAAATTCCGGCAAAGCCTGCGGCAAGTCCTGTCACAAGCATGATGTGCGCTGCATTTTCGAAGGGTAACTTTTTGCTTATGTTGTACGAAAGTGCGGAGCCGATTTGCATGGCGGCGCTTTCGCGGCCAGCGCTTCCGCCAAAGAGTTGCGTAATCCATGTGCTTACGGCAGCCATCGGGATGGCAACCAAAGGAAAGTCCGTTTCTTTATTAAGGCCAACGGCGAAAACTTGGTCCATGCCGCGTTCTGTCCACTTGCCCCATTTCTTGTAGGCGAATGCAATTGCTGCTCCGCCAAGCGCGAGCGCCGGGATAAAATACAGCGGGTTTGTATCGCGTAGTGCCGAGAGTCTGTCGCTAATATCGCCGAAGCATGCGGTAAGCGCGCCGATGATTGCACCGAGTGCGATCCCTATCACAACAAATGTTGGTGTAGCGAGCCACTTTGTAATTTTTTCTTTGATGCGGGCTTTTGCCATCTTCATCATCTGTTCTTTCATTTCGGGGCTGAACTGATTGAACTGTTGGCTCGCCTTGCTAAAATCGCTGAAATTCATGAAAAATCCTTTTTATGCAACGAAAAGTTTTCACAAAAATAGTTAAAACGGAACGTCTTGTTCCACTTTTTCTCGCGTTGTCAAATGCTCAATTCTTTTACAACGAGAGTATTTAAAAAATAGCTTTAGCATAGCTTCAGAATGTATAATTAGGCAAAGGATTGGATTGTGGTGTATCGCTCTAAACAGCTAAGGGAATAAATATGAAAAAGTTTTCCAAAGTGGCGTTATTCGGGATAGGTTTGGGTTTTGTATTGTCCTCTTGTAGTGACTCGAACAATTCTGATTTTAGCCCTATTGCACCGCCTATCGGTGAAATAAGCTCTGATTCTGGTGCGGGCATCGGTGGTCCATCCGATCCTTTAAGCGCAGGCTCTCAGCCGGGGCTTTCTTCTGGCGTTGTTGGCGGGTCTTCTGCGGCCGTTCCGATGAGTTCTTCGGGAATGTCTTCTCAGGTTCAGCAACCGAATTCTTCGGCTGGTTCTGTAATTCCGTCGTCTTCAAGCGTGGCGACGGTCATTCCGCACTTCCAGGGCAACAGCCCGGTGTTCTTTTCTGAAGTGTCCCCGATGAACGCAAACTTCAAGGACAACGACGGTAACGATGCGGGATGGGTTGAATTCTACAATTCGTCCGATACACCGGTAAGCTTGAAAGGTTATTCTCTTACGGATGATTTGACAAATCCGCGTCGCTGGGTTTTTGGAAATGTGACTGTCCCGGCCAAGAGTTACATGATTGTGTTCCTTTCGGGCAAGGATTATGCGGATTACGTTTTGCCTTCGGATTCCCTTAACTTGATGGGTTCTGATTGCAGTTCTGAATCTTCTGCAGGCAGTGGCATGGGCAACTTCAACATCCCGGGTATGGGTGGTGATTGGGGTGGCGGCATGACCGGTGGTGGAAATACTGGTAACAATGTTCAAAATCTCCAAGGCAAATCTTCGCTTTGCTTTAACGAAGGCGGTGCTCAGCAAATCGGTGCTGTAATGAAGGTGGCACAGGGCGGCGATTATTCGCGCGTTGTGGTCAAGTCTAATAATGCATCGAAAATCAGCAAGGCTAACCAAATTGTGGTCCGTGGTTTTATCACCAAGAATCACAAGATTCGCGTGAACTTTAAGGAAGGCGAAAACCTTAGCAGTTGGACTGGCAAGAATCTTCGTGGTACGGGCGATTTGTCATCGGTGTATTACGTTCGTTTGGACGATAATGCAAAGGACCTGAACCGCAGTAAAATAACGGCAATGACTTTTGCCACTGAAACCCAGGGTAGCGAATCAACGACAATCCAGATTACATCGGTGGTTGCTCGCAATCGTGGGCATGAACCGCATGCTTCGTTCAAGATTGGTAAAGATGGTGGCGCATTGTTCTTTGTGAATGCCGAAAGTGCGCTTGTGGACTCCGTGCGTTTCGGGAATGTTCCGACGAATGCTTCTTGGTCTCGTGATGGCGCTGGCAAGTGGGGCTTTGCTCTTCCGTCGCCTTATGGCAATACGCTTGGCGAAGTTTTTGCTGAACAGGTGCAAGTTGCCGAAGTGAACATTCCGCCTTCTGGATTCTATACATCGGCTGTGACGGCTACATTCCCGTCTGGCACGCGTTGCGAACAGGGCGGTGCAGAACCGACTGCAAATTCTCCGGTGGTGCAGAATACATTGACGATTAACGCAACAACTGTTTTGCGTTGCCGCACTTATGCTACAGGCTCTTATCCGAGTGAAGAAATCAACCGTACTTATGTCTTTGAACAGCAACCGTCGCTTGCTACAATCTTTGTGACGACTGATCCGCTTTCGATGTTCAGCCCCGATTCTGGCCTTTACATGACGGGTAATGGTGCTGCAATGATGGACCCGAAGAAGGGTGCAAATTTCTGGAGCAACCGCGAACTTCCGGTTTATGTGGAAATGTTTGAACCGGGCAAGCCGAAAACGCCTGCATTTGGCATCAAGGGCGATTACAAGATTACAGGGCAGTATAGCCGTGCAAAAGAAAAGAAGTCGTTCGCAATTACCTTGCGCGAAGAATATGGCGACAAGCGCTTGAAATACACCTTGTTCCCGGATTATCCGGAACTCAAGAAGTTCAAGGCTATCTCGTTCAGAAACTTCGGTAACAATAGCGGTGACGATTATTTGCGCGACCGCTTGGGCACTTCGATGACGGAAGGTCTCGGCGTGGATTACCAGCGTGGCCGTTATGTTATCGTGTATTATAATGGCAAGTATTATGGCATCCATGACATGCGCGAACGCAACAATGAATACTATTACGAAACCAAGTACGGCTATGACCCGAACGATATAGACCTTGTCGCTACCACGTCGAGTGGCACCAATGAAGCTGCCGCTGGCTCCGCTTCGGATTACAAGGCTATGATTGATTGGTTGCAGAGCAATAATTTGACGTCGGATGCGAACTATAAGAAAATCGCAGACCAAATCGATGTCGACAACTTTATGAACTACATGCAGGCTGAAATGTTCCTGAATAACAGTGACTGGCCGCATAATAACTTGAAGAAGTGGCGTGTCGCAAGCCAGAAGACCAAGTGGAAATGGTTCATGTACGATGTGGACTTTGGCTTTGGCGTGTCTTACAATACCCAGAATGGCAACGTGTTTAGCTACGTGACAAACGCTAACGGCACGCAGGGCATGGGTGGCATGAACTTCCCTGGTATGGGCGGCGATTTCGGTGGCGGAATGGGCGACTTCGGTGGTGGCAACTGGGGCGGTGGCATGGGTGGCCAGCAACCGCAAATGGCTCCTGCAAACGGTGGTATCTCGGAACATACAATTCTTATCAGCCGCTTGCTTGAAAACACAAATTTCAAGAATGCGTTTATCAACCGCTTTAGCGTTCTCCTTTCGATGAACTTCTCTGCTGACAGACTCCTTAAACGTATTAACGATTTGCAGTCTCAGGTAGAATCCGAAATGACTCGCGATCAGCAGTTCTGGAACTATAACGCTTCTTCGATGAGCAATAACTTGCAGACTATAAAGTCGTTCGCACAGTCGCGTCAGGCTACGATTCGTCAGCAGATGGAATCTTACTTTACGCTGGGGGCAACGGCTGAAATGACGCTTACCTCGCAGGGCTCGGGCTCGATTCTTGTGGATGGTCTCCCGCTGGATCAATCTACAATGAAGTTGACGTTCTATACGGGTGTGCCAGTAACGCTTACGGCTAAGGGCAACACGGGCGTGTTCACGGGTTGGAGCGACGGTGTGACCGATGTGACCCGCAAGGTGAACCCTGGCGAAGTGACCTCGCTTACTGCAGTGTTCAAGTAATTGAATTTCCCGATGCGGTTTTATGACCGCAATTCAAGAGGATTGCAAAAGTGCTCGGTGTGACCGGGCACTTTTTGTTTGTGGTTGAAATTATGTCGGAAAATAAAAAAATTGAGGGATGTTGTAAAATGTCAGGATTTGACACTCTAAAACTCTATATTTTCATTGTAACCTTCAAAAAGGAGGCCTGCAATGGCAATAGAAACATTTTACGTCAAGGTCGATAACTCAAAAACTACGAGTGTTCATGCGTTTACTCGGAGCGAGACTGGCATCATGGATTACGCTGGCGTGGCAAGTCCTTCTGACGGGGAACTCTCTCAAATGCAATGCGTCGAGGGGAGCGGTTACTTTACGCCTTCGTGGTACACTTATCTGCCCGAATCCTTGCAGGCGCAAATTGAGGTGTTCATTCCTGTTAAGGTACAGCATCTGGATGCAAACCAATATTCTTTTTTGCTGCATATCGGGGCCGTTTTGCTTGCCGTGCAAGAGCGTGATGCGCTTTTGGTAGCTGAACTTTTGCAGCGACGTTCCATGGTGTTTGCAAATTTCACGCCGCTTCTTTTGCATATCGTAAAGCCCGTGGCGGCTGAGGCGTTGTTTGCCTGGGTCTATGGTTGTTTCCGTGGCGAAAGCGGCTTTGAGAATATTTATGCCAAGGACAAACCTGTTTCGACAGGAGAAACGGATGTCGCTGCAATTCTTTATGCATCCGCACGTGATGCGCTGCAACCGAACTCTCGTAAGGAAACTGCCGAAGAAATGTTTATCCGTTATTTTAGCGATGAGCGTTCTTTCGATTTCACGATGGGGATTGTCGGTGCGGCAAATCATCCTTGGGTGGATGGCGTTGAAAAATTTGGCTGCATTAGCGATTCGGCGGCAAGTTTCCATTTTATTGAAAGCCCTGACAAGGTTGGAAAAAAACGCCAAGAAATCTTTGCATCGCTTAAGTCTAAAGTGCAGGCGGAACCGTACAACCCGCATGACCATAATGCGATTAGCGTTTTCATTGACGACTTGGAATCGATTGTCAAAGGTTCTCGTAGCAAGAGTAAGGCTGGCTATTTACGGGCTACAGGTGCGGCAATTCTTCGCAAGGCGCGCCCGAATTTGTTCTGTTTTGACTCGTTGCTTTGGCGAATTGGCGGTAATCCCGATTATTTCGAGAATGCTATCGTCATGAGACTGAAGTTTTAACATTTTTTTTATAGATTGCGGTTATGCTGCACTTAAAGTTCGCATTGAATCTTAATAATCTCGCTGATAAAATGATCGACGAGATTTCGCGTTGTTGGAAAAATCCGTTCGAAGCTCCTGTCATTGTTTTTCCGGATCCTAAGATGGAACAGTGGTTCCGCTTGCGCTGGGTGCAAAAAAAGGGCGTTCTTGCGAATCTGAACAACAGCATGATTGATCGGTTTCTTTTTGAAATTCTGGTTGGCGATAACGATCAGCTCAAAAAGCTTTCGTCGGACATGCTTGCGAATGTGATTATTTCGTATCTACAGCAAAAAACGGGTGAAAATTTCAATTACGAACTTTTAGGTGATAGCGTTAAATCTTACCTTGAAAGCGATGGCGTTATTGATGAAAATCGTCTTTTCGATTTTGCGAATGTCGTTGCGGGTCTTTTTTTGGAATACGAAACGAGTCGTCCGAGCGGTTTTATCGCGGATTCAGAAACGGGCGAAAGCGCGAAGGGAATTCTCGATTGCTGGAAGCAGGGGGACTTGCGCAATTTCTTTTTAATGCGCGACGGGAAGCCGGTTGCAAACGAGGAATGGCAACGCAAGTTGTATTCTGCGGTTTTCCATGCCGATGGAAAGGAAAAGTCGCTGCTTTCGCAGGTGTTTGAAAAATCTGCAGAAAAGAAAGGCAAAGACGTTGTCTATTTGACGTTGCCGTATCTGTATGAAGCGTGCAAGGATAAAAATGGGAAGGCTAAATTTCATTATGATAGCGACCTCCCAGTTTTTATTTTTGGCCTCTCGGGGATGGGACAATTCTATCGCGTTATTTTGCAGGAATTTTCTCGCAATCATGAAGTCTATGCTTATGTGCAAAACCCTTGTATGGCGTTTTGGGAAGATTGCAGTGGCGCTCGTAAACCTCTGGAAAGCATGCGCCTTGCGGTTCCTGCTCTTGCAACGGATCCGACTGACGAAAGCGAACTGATTGACGAAAACGAAAATGAACTTTTGAGGTATTGGGGAAAGGCTGGTCGCGATAACATTAAGCTGTGGAGTCTTGCGACAGATTACAATTTTATCTTTGATGGAGATTCCATTGTAGACCGCAACAGCGAAATGCCTTGCGATACGCTTTTGCATAACGTGCAATGGATGATTGCAAATCGAAAGAATTGCTTTCACGAAGATTCAAACATTTTAAGCTGTGCGCCGTTCAAAGATGATGAATCCTTTAGCGTAACGACGGCGCCATCGAAGATTCGTGAAGTCGAAGCGCTGCATACGCACATTTGCCGTTTGCTTTCTGAAAAAGACGAAATGGGTCATCCGAAAGCAAATATTGCAGATATTCTAGTCGTGTCTCCGAACATTGATGATTATCGCACTGCGATTTTCCAAGTGTTTGACCAGACGCGTGACGGTTTCCACATCCCATTTAACATTGTCGATTCTGCCGCTCGTGATTCGTTGACTGCGAACGCGCTTGCGATTCTTTTTGCAATTCGTGAAAAGGGTACGCTTTCGAGGCCAGACTTTTTTGCTCTGGTGCGAAATCCCGTAGTGCAAAATGTCCGCAAAATTCATGCGGATGAAATTTCCAATTGGGAATCTTGGACGACCAACATGAATATTTACCGCGATCGCATTGCCGAGGATAACGGTGTAACGCGTCGCGAAGAATCCTGGATTACGGCGACTAGGCGCATTTTGCTTTCGCGCTTTAGCTATGGCGGTGTGCAATCGGAATATGGCGAAATTTTGCCGTATAGCGATATTAGCAGTAGTGATAGCAATTCGTTGTATCGCTTTATTGATGCAATCGATTCGCTCGAAAGTTGGATGGATAAAGATGCATGGGAAAAGAAATTTGGTTCGCCCGATGTGTCTGCAGAAAATCTTTCTGTGGTTTACCAGTTCTTAGATTCTTGGCTTTGCATGGGGAATCCTCCCAAGGAATTGGCTGGAGAAAGCGTCATTTACCAGTCGATTGCGTCTGTTCGCGAAAATTTGGAATACCAGTATTACGCAGGTAGCGAAACGATTTCGTTCAAGTGTATTTCGCAGACTTTGCTATATGCGGCACGGGGCTCGGAATACAGTTGTGGTAACGTTTTCATTAATGGGCTTACATTTATGAAGTTCGCGCCGAACCGCATTGTACCGACAAAGTATCTGTTCTTTATCGGGGCTGATGCCGCGAATTTCCCTGGAGTCCGCAATACGAATACGCTGGACTTGCGAAAGTCTTGCCGCCCGTGGCCGGGCGACGATTCGGTTGTGTGCCGAAATCGTTATGGGTTCCTTTGTGAACTCATGAGTACATCGGACGGATTCTTTATCAGTTATGTGAACAAGGATTTGCAAAAGGATGAAGATTTTTATCCATCGTCCATCGTGAATGATATTCGCGGATTCTTGCGGAATGCGCTTAAAGCGTCTGGCGTAAACGATTCATCGATTTTGAAAAATCTATGGCCCGACATTAATATCCCGCTTGACGAGACACGCTCTTGGGATTCGCTCTATACTCGCCGAGAAATTCGCAATAAGAATGCGCATTTGGAATTTGGCAACGAGCGCTTGGTGGTTAACTTTTCGCCCGATGAAGCAAATGGCGGAGACCCGCGCCCTCCTGAGCAAGTGAATGTTTATCAGTTCAAGGAGTTCCTTAAAGATCCGTTTGAATTCCGTGTGGGCCAGATGATGCAAATCGAAGAAGAAAAGGAAGACCCGGAAAAAACGGAATTTGAACCTGTTGTTGCCGATAACATGCAGGTGTCTGTTTTGCGCCGAATGTTGTTGGCGCAGAAATTGGGCGTTTACGAAAACGAGCATTTGAAAACGGAAGATGATGTTCGTCTTTATGCAATTTCTAAAGGCCTTTTGCCAAAGAGCTTTTTTGGTGAGCGTATTTGGAGCGATATTTATGACGAAATCAATTGCTTAGCGCATTTTATAGAAGGCTTGTATAGCCGCAACGAGTTCCAATACGGCCGCCGAACGATTGAATTGAAAATGAATGGATGGACGCTTTTGGGAAATATTCCTTTGCTCACGCAAAACGAAAGATGCATACACTTGATTGAAATTGCGGGCGTCAATATTCATCCGTATCATTTCTTGGCAGGGTATATCCAGGCGCTAGCTCTTATTTGCGAAGCGGATCGAAAAAAGGAACCGTTGCCCGAGATTTACGTGGATTGCTATTCTAAGACGACATGGCAAGCGAAGCGTATCCATCGATCTCCGGCGGAAGCCGAAGCGCTTCTTGAAAAAATTTACCGCAAAATGTTTACGGTGCAGATGGACCCGAGCGGTAAGTGGGAACGTTACAGCAAAGTTCTCCCGATTGACATGGTAGATGACGATAAGATTGAATCTTACGGCGATTACATTAATGCGTTTAAAGATGAAAATAATTCACCTTGGAAATATTTTGCGGGTCGCAAGCTTTTCGATATCAAAAAAGTGTGCGGTTTCTCGGAGAAATATTTTATGGATCTTTGGGAAAAAGAAATTGCTGACCTCAAGAATTTGACGCCGGATTTGTGGAATCCCGAAAATGATAGGGGAGGTGTTGTCGATGTCGCAGATTAAACTTTTTGATATTAATGAGTTTCATTTTGGAGACAACCTCTACATTGATGCATCGGCGGGAACAGGCAAAACATACACCATTCAGCAGTTGGTGGCGAAATTGGTCCGTGGCGAAAATCGCCATGCGGGGATTCCTCTTTCTAAAATTTTAATTGTCACATACACGGACAAGGCAACAGGTGAACTTCGTGACCGCATCCGTCAAAAGATGGAGGATTGCCTTGCCGAAGAAAACCTGGAATGTTACCGCGAGGCCTTGCAGAACATCCATACGGCTCCGATTTTTACGATACATTCTTTTTGCCAAAAAGTATTGCATGATTTTGCGTACGAGGCGGGGACGTCGTTTAATTTGGATGTTGTATCGGATGACGGTATAAAGAATTTAATCCAGAGACTCATTCGGGATAAGTGGTCGTTTGAAAATAATTTTGTGAATTTGCTTTACGCGACGGACTTTAAAATGGATTTGTTCGTCTCGAATTTTGTGAATGCCGCCAATCGTATTCTGCAAAATCGAGATGTGAAATGTTTTTCGCCAGACTATAGTTCGCTCGAAGGTGTTTTCGAATGGGTCCCGGGCGCTCGCGATGCATGGAATGTCTTGCTTGTAAATAAGGACAAAGTTTACGAAAAAGTCCTCAAGACAAAAACGAATAAGTTGAAGTTGTCAGATTTTATTGATGCGATAAAAGCATATGATGGAAGCGGCAAGCTTTTTCTAGGGACGAAATTCAAGTCGAACTGGCGCGGTGTTTGGGGTTCCGATGAATTGAATAAAGCTGTTGATTTTCTTTTTGAAATCAAAGACATGGATTTGCAGAAAGATTCCATTAAACTTTTCCAGCAGTTTATATTCGATCATGTGAATGAAGTCGTTGCGTTGTGGCAGAAGGAAAAACGCGATGGTAAATCGCAATCCTTTAGCGATATGATTAATGCAGTTCATGATTCCATTGTGAACGGGAATGGTGAACTTGTTCGTCGATTGCGCGAAACATACCGCTATGCGATTATTGATGAATTTCAAGACACGAACCAATTGCAGTGGGATATTTTCAAGACGATTTTCTTGAATGTTCCGAAAAATTCAGCTTCTCCCGAAAATAACCTTGTTGTTGTGGGCGATCCGAAACAGTCGATTTTCTCGTTTCAGGGTGCGGATGTCGATGTTTACCGTCGTGCAATCGCGGAAATTGGTGATAAGAACGGGCGTCGGCTTTCGACGAATAACCGTTCGAGCGATGATGTCATTGAAGCCTGCAATGAACTTTTCCAAGGCGTTTTTTTTGAAAATGGAGACTTTAAAAATTCCGAGACGCCTCCTGAAGAACGCAAAAAACTGTCGCCTGTTTTGAATGGCGAGGCCACGCCGCCGTTGTGGATTTCGGATTTGGTGGATGAATACGAATTTGCCGATTTTGCAGTGAGAAAAATTGTGGAATGTTGCGCTCCTGACGCAAACGACAATTCAAAAACTTCGTTGCAGGTTTTCAGTAAAGAGAAAAAAGGCCTGCGAAATGTGCGCTTTTCGGATTTTGCAATTCTATCGCGCACCAGAAGCGAAATGGAAGCGATGGAAACGGCCATGGCGCAAGTCGGCATTCCTTATACGCGCTATAAGGATTCGAATTTGTTCTATGGAAAGGAATGTGCTCATTGGATATCGCTTTTGAAAGCGCTTGATGCTCCAGATTTTTCTAGCTGGAATCGAAAATTCTTGAACGAAGCTCTTGTGACGGACTTCTTTAGGGTTCCGCTGGATTCTGTAGAAAATGAATCATTTGTGTCCCCGACGGGACGTGTAATGAATTTATTTGTTGTGTGGCGCCAGCTTGTATCAAAGAGGCGCTGGGCAGAATTGCAGGAGAGCATTTACCAAGAAACTGAAATTGACAAGTATTTGAGTACACCTGCGACTTTGCAACAATTGGCAAAGGTAAAGCAAGTTGGTTCGTACATTTTTGACTACTTGTATAACAATCATGTTTCGCTTGAAGAAGTTATAAAGCATTTGCAAGGGCTTGCGGGTGCTTCGGAAAATGTCGATGATGCCGATGGAAATTTGGTGGCGAAGGGGAGTGATTTTGATGCGGTGAACCTCATGACAATCCACTCCTCAAAAGGTCTTGCGTTTCCGATTGCAATTATTACAGGCGGTCTCCGTGGCGATAGCAATCGCAAAGAACGTGAACCTTATGCGTTTAGCGCCGACGGTCGAAAATTCATTGGCTTTGATGCGAGTGTATCGCGTACAACGAGCAAGCAAGAGGACCATGCGGAATGGCGCCGCTTGATTTATGTGGCCTACACGAGAGCGGAATCTTTGATGATTGTTCCGCAGTATAAAATCTGGTATAAAGAAGAGAAAAGCAAAGATGACGAAGTTCAAACGGATGAAAATGTAAAATGGACGTTGAAGGAATCGAATCCGTTTGCTTTCTTGGCGAGTGCGATAGAGCGCATGACGCGTACGAAATACGCTCGAATGCCTAAAGAAAATTTTTACGCTACGGCAGACCATGTTGCTTTGAAAAAAATGGTGACGCAGATTTTGCAGAATGCGAAGAAAGAATCGCTTGATACCAGTTTGTTGCCTGATTTTAAGAGCTTGCAAAGCCGCGTGGATGACGCTTGTATCTACCAGTATTCTTATTCTAGCCTAGCCTCTAAAAAGCGTGTGCTAGAAAGTAGGGATGAGTCGCATTATCACGAAAATGCTGAAATCTCCGTCGATGGAAATCGCACAAATCGCGAAGAAGTTTATGCGTCCGAAGAAAATTCTCTCGATATTGCTGCAACGCCGCTTTCACGAGAATTGAAAAGCATCGTGATTGATGATGCTTCCGCTGTGGTGCAGCCTTGCGAAAACTACGACCGAAATGCAATTGTCGCCAATCTTCCGAATTACCCGCGAGGCGCGAATTTGGGCGATGCGTTGCATAAAGTTTTCGAGAATCTGGATTTTGAAACGATTGGTAATCTGGCTGATGAAAATGCAGCTTGCGAAGATGCTTCGCTCCGTAGCTTGATTACGGATATGTACCAAGGGAATTCTATTCATATTCAGGAGCATCCGGAGTGGAATAAGCTGACAGCTAATTTTGTCTGGAATACGATGAATGCGGAATTCCCCGAAGTTCATGGTGGCGTGGCAACAGGGAAAAAATTCTCTCTTAAGGATTTGCCTGCAAAATCTCGCCGTGCAGAAATGGGATTCCATTTGGATAGTCATGATTTAAAGGAATCGTCTTGGGTGAATTGCCTTTGTAAAGGTTTCATCGACTTGATGTTTGTCCGCAAAGGTGAAAATGGAGAAGATTACTATTCGATTCTAGACTGGAAATCCGATGTGATGGATGATGCTGAATACAGCGACAAGTCTGCGCTTTCTCGAAAAATCGAAGAAGATTATTCCGTGCAGCGAGTCCTTTATTCTTATTTGCTGATCAAGTGGCTTAAACAGTTCTATTGCGGTATGACGGAATCGCAAATTTACGACAACCATTTTGGCGGAATTTATTATGCACTTGTTCGCGGAACAAAGGCCCGTACTTGCAATGGTATATATTGCCAAACTTGGAAAAGCTTTGCTGACCTTGAAAATAGTTACCGCAATGTAACGGCATTGATGAAGCGCAACGTGAGGGTGTAATTATGGCAATTGAAAAAGTAAATGTTGATGGTTCGGTAACTGAAATTTTTGAATTGCTCCGCGAAATGCGCGGGATTACTCCGATTGCAGAAAAAATGCACAAGTTGCTTTGTGATTTGCAGCAGAAGCCTGCAATGAGCGTATGTGCGCAAAAGGTTTTGTACTTGTATCTTTCGCTTTTGGAAGATGGCAATACGCGAATCCCGCTAGATGAAAAATTGCTTTTTGCAAAGTGGTCGCAAAAGTGGAACGGGCTTGTGGTGCAGGCGGAAAGCCGCGATGCGCTGCGGGGCTTTAAACGCGATGAATCGTATTTAGGCGCCGATGTTTTTTTGCCTATTATTCGTGGTGGCGTTCAAGATATTCTTTCGAAAGGCTATTCGCAGATTATTGGCGATGAATCGACGCCATTGCATTTGCAAAAGACTCCTCAATGCGATTATTTGATTTCTGCTAAACATCTCGAAGATAAAATTCATATCGAAAATATTTTCAAGTCAGGAATTTTTAAGGAATCGACGATTGAGGATAATGCCGTTCCGCAAGCGAAAGAATTTGTTCGAAGCTTGTTGCGCGAAGGTTCGCCGATTGATTTTGATGACCGTCAGGCCGAAGTGATTGCTCGTGGCGCTTTGCAGAACTTGATTATCACGGGCGGTCCGGGAACTGGAAAAACAACCGTTATTGGTTTTTTGCTGTGGAAACTTTTTGCAAGTGATGCTCGCTATTTGAATTGGGATTTATTCATGGCCGCTCCGAGTGGAAAAGCAGCAGATCGGCTTGCAGAAAGTATGGAAGATACTTTGCGAGAAATTTCGGAAGATGTGCGGAATGAGCATCCAGAGTTTGTTGAAAAACTGGCAAGGACATCGAGCTACACATTGCATCGACTTTTGAAATACAGTGTTTCGAAAGGTGGATTTACATTTAATGCCAGTAATCCGCTTCCGGAAAAATCAATTTACATCATTGATGAAGCCAGCATGATTGACGTGTCGCTGTTTGCGGCGTTCTTGCAGGCGCTTCCGCCTAGCGGTGATTTTAAGCTGTTTATTTTGGGAGATCCGAATCAGTTGCCGTCGGTTGATGCGGGCGCCGTGCTTGGAAACATCTTGGAATTCGATCGTAATTTTGTGGTGAAACTTGTCCGTTCCAATCGTTTTAACGATGATTCTAAAATCGGTGTGCTTGCTGGGAAAATCCAGCGTGGCGAGAACATTGTTTTTGACGCCTCTCCGTTTGATTCGCGTGAAGCTTATTGGGATGCTCGCGATAGCGTGAACCTTCTGGATTTGGATGGCGGCAGAAATCTTTCGAGAAAGGAGGAACTGCATTCTGTCGAAGCTTTAGTGCGCAAGTGGACGAAAAAGTTTTATGCCCCACTTTTGGATCTCGCTGCTTCTGTCAATCCAGATATTCCCGCAGAATGTGTTTCGCCAGAGCAATTAAATATTTGCGAAAAACTTTGGAATGTTGCGAATCAAGCGCGGATTTTGTCGGCGGAACGTCGAGGCAATCGCGGTGTTGAAATCTTGAACCAGATTGTTTCGGAAACGCTTACGCAAAGCACGGCTTCGCGCTTTGTGGGGCAAATTTTGATTTTCAACCGGAATCAAAACGAGTTCAAGCTTTATAACGGTGATACGGGAATCGTGGTGCGCTCCGAACGTCATGAACAACTTTTCTTGATGCTGAAAAAACAGTCCAGGTTCAGCTTTTTCCCGCTTTCGTATTTCCCGGAAGATTGCTTGGAGAGCGCTTTTGCGATTACGATTCACAAATCGCAAGGTTCTGGCTATCCGAACATTTTGATGTTCTTGCCCACGCGCAAAGGTCATCCGCTTTTAAATCGTCAAATCCTTTATACGGGGGTGACCCGCACAAAAAAGCAGAGCCTTACGATTGTTGCGACCCCC
>Ga0265298_10005783_pt1 | contig 15399 bp, 9 predicted proteins | sample AusTroGonzalo_MG_3_FD_193486 | JGI IMG/M metagenome (GOLD analysis project Ga0265298, IMG submission 193486) | Bovine rumen microbial communities from tropical cattle in Woodstock, Queensland, Australia - Gonzalo_01 | ecosystem: Host-associated > Mammals > Digestive system > Stomach > Rumen ... | reverse complement strand
AATCCGAAACGGCCACAGTTATTCAAGCGTTTCATCAATGCTGCAGCCTGTTGCTGTTGTGCCTCACCTCCCGACTTACGAGGATTGTAGTTCACATGGATATACTCAAAGTTCTCGTTAATGACTTTGCTGATGGCAGTATCATTCGAGATAAAGTCTGCAAAACGCAGACACCAAATACACCAGTTGCCGCCCACCTGACACACCACGAACTTGCCGTTGGCCTTGGCCTTGACAACAGCCTGGTCTATCTGCTCCAAAGGGTTGATGCTCTCGTTATACACCTTCTTCAATCCTGTTTGGGCATTCATAGTGGTTGCAAGCATGACAACCAACAAGACTATCATTATCTTCTTCATATTCATAATTATTGGATGATTTTATCGTATGGTAGTGAAGTTCTCGCTTAGGGTAAAGGTCTTCTCGTATCCTTTTGTCTTCACGGTTACGTTACCGCTGTCTTTCGTCGTCTGCTTCACCTTTGCCGAAGAGCCATTGTAACGGATGGTAATATCCTCTGCATGACACACCTGACCTATCAACAAAAATAACGCCCCAAAAAGTATTTATATCATATCGCTTTTAATGTTATCTGCTGATAAGACGAATAAAAGAGCAAAAAGTAAAACGCAACCACTGAATCTTTTTTAGATATAGAATTCTGACGGATCAATTAACCCCGCACGGAGCGCGTACTTTACCGCTTCGTGCGCTGTGTTGATGCCCAGTTTGCGGAAGATGTTTTTCCTATGGGTGGTGACGGTATGGATGCTGGAGAAGCGTTCAGCGGCAATCTCCTTGGTGGTCTTACCCTGTGCGATGGCTTTCACAATCTCCATCTCTGTGGTGGTCAGGATGCTGGGCGTCTCCTCTTCCTGCTGTTGCTGGGTGATAATGGTTTCAAGGGCGCGCTGGCTGAGGTAGCGGGTGTGTCGGTTGACAGCACTTAATGCCTCGCGCAGTTCACTCAAGGGGCCGTCCTTGAATACGACGCTGAACTGATGGGACGAATAGACCACGCGACGGATGAACTGCGGCGTGAGGTCGTCGCTGATGAGTATCCAGTCAGACAAGCTGAAACGCTCGGCAATGATAAGCAGCTGGTCTTCATCGGCAAAATCGAACAGCGTGTAGTCGAGTAGCACAACGGCACTCTCATGCTCCTTGAGCAGCGCTACGAGTCCAGCTCGATCGAAGGCGCGAAAGATGGTTGCGTCGGCATCGCCCCGCAGAATACTCTCCAGGGCGAAGCGCGTCAGTTCCTGATTGTCGGCAATGATATAATTTCTCATCGTGGGTGCAAAGATACGACTTTTTTCTTAAATCTTATCCAAAGCCTGCGACAAATCTTCAATAATGTCATCGATGTGCTCAGTACCGATGCTCAGGCGGACGGTAGCGGGCGTGATGTGCTGCTCGGCCAGTTCCTGTTCTGAGAGCTGTGAGTGTGTGGTGGTGTAGGGATGGATGACCAGACTCTTCACGTCGGCCACGTTAGCCAGCAGCGAGAAGATTTGCAGGGCATCGATGAACCTCCAAGCCTCTTCCTGACCACCCTTTACTTCGAAAGTAAAGATGCTGCCGCCGCCGTTGGGGAAATACTTCTTGTAGAGGGCGTGGTCGTGATGGTTTTCCAACGCAGGATGATGGACAGCAGCCACCTTGGGATGCTTGGCGAGGAAATCGACTACCTTCAGGGCGTTCTCTACATGGCGCTCTACGCGCAGACTCAGGGTCTCGACGCCTTGCAAGAGGATGAAGGCGTTGAAGGGCGAGATGGCAGCACCGGTATCGCGCAGGATGACGGCACGGATGCGGGTGACGTAAGCGGCTGCGCCTACAGCGTCGGCAAAGACAATGCCGTGATACGAGGGATCGGGCTTGGCCAGGGTGGGGAACTTGTCGTTCTGCTTCCAGTCGAACTTGCCACCATCGACGATGACACCACCCAGTGATGTGCCGTGTCCACCGAGGAATTTCGTAGCCGAGTGGACCACAATGTCGGCACCGTGCTCCAATGGACGGATGAGGTAAGGCGTACCGAAGGTGTTGTCGACGATGAAGGGGATGCCGTGCTTGTGGGCTACAGCAGCCACACCTTCAAGGTCGAGCACATCGGAGTTGGGGTTGCCGAAAGTCTCGGCATATACTACTTTTGTGTTGGGCTTGATGGCAGCTTCGAGGGCAGCGAGGTCGTTGACATTAATAATGGTATTGCTGATACCCTGAGTAGCCAATGTATGGGTGATTAAGTTATAGGAGCCACCATAAAGGTTGTCGGCAGCTACAATGTGGTCGCCATTCTGCACGATGTTCTGCAGGGCGTAAGTGATGGCAGCAGCACCAGAGGCTACAGCCAAACCTGCCACACCACCCTCGAGGGCAGCGACACGATCCTCGAACACACCCTGAGTGGAGTTGGTCAGACGACCATAGATATTACCTGCATCGCGAAGACCGAAACGGTCGGCAGCATGCTGTGAGTTACGGAACACGTAAGACGTGGTCTGATAGATGGGCACTGCGCGTGCATCGGTTGCGGGGTCAGCCTGTTCTTGGCCTACATGGAGTTGCAATGTCTCAAAACGGAAATTTTTCTTTGTACTCATAATCTTATCCTTTTTTAAAATGTTAATATTATTTTTACTTTGACCCCTCTCCGTCTCCCCCGAGGGGGAGTGATCTAAAGCCTCCCCCGGGGAGGTTTGGTGGGGTTTTATTTTATTTTGACGCTGCAAAGTTACGGACTTTAGATAAATCTTCCAAATTTCTTGTGTAATTCAGAAATAATACCTAAATTTGCAGCGCAGAAAGAAAAATGTTCCAAGAATGGGCTTTTGAGAGCCCTCTAACAGAATAAAACTCTAAATAGAAACATAAAAAGGTAGAAAAATGGCTGAAATTTTGGATGAAACCGACTTGCAGATACTGAAAACGCTGCAAAAAAATGCTAAATTGACCACCAAAGAGTTGGCCGATGCGGTACATTTAACGCCAACACCCGTTTTTGAACGTCAAAAACGATTAGAGAAAAAAGGGTATATCAAAAAGTATGTGGCTATCCTTGATGCAGAGAAACTGAATCAAAGCTTGTTGGTGTTCTGCAAAGTCAAACTGACGCAGATCAACCACGAAATAGCCGATGCCTTTGTGCGACGCATCCAGCGTATTCCTGAGGTAACGGAATGCTATAACACCTCAGGTGCGTATGATTACTTGTTAAAGGTACGCGCACGAGACATGAAACAATATCAGGAGTTTGTGTTGACCAAACTTGGCGATATTGACCATGTAGGTGCTATTGAGAGCACGTTCGTGATGAGCGAAGTGAAGCAGAACTACGGCCTCAATATCTGATGACACCAGCGCGACGTTTGATGTCGTCGCTGACTTGCGGACCATTGTTCTCCCAAATGTTGCCAGGACCATTGGCGTTCTTCAGGAACTTGTCGCTGGGCGTCCAGTTGTCGCGCAAAGTGATGTTGCTGGAACCTTCGTCGGTATAGAGATAAAACCAATGGTTGGGGTCGTGAACGTAGCTGGGTTTGGCTATATCGCGAACAACGTTCTCTGATATGATGGTGCCAGGCTGGTTGCCGAGGGTATAGATGCCTGCGCAGTCGTACATGTGCTGGGCATAGTTATATATTAGGTTCGCATGTACCTTATTATCCTTCATGCATACCAAGTCGCGGTTCCAACCCCAACCAAGCGAGATGCCTGTGTACGATACATCATGGATGGTGTTATGCTCGATATGGATGCCGCTGACATAACCTGCTGCGATGGCCACACATCCCCAGTCTTCATTGCTGACATTGGAAAATTCGCAATTGCTAACCTCCTGCTTGGTACAAACCTCGCGGAAGTCGGTAGGATTATAGGGTAGGTGCGTCTCGAGACCTTCGGGCGAAAACGAGCCACAGACGTATCCGTTCATGGCGATATCCGTAAAGGTACAGTGTGTCACGGCTCCGCCACGACAGCCGACAACATAGTCGAGACCTGAGCCGCCCAAATGTTCGAAACGGCAAGCGTCGAAACTGACGTTCTCAGCGTATCTTACCTCGACAGCAGCATCTGCACGACCCAGCCATCCCTGATTGTCGAGCTTATGATTGTTAGGACGGTCAATCTGCGGACGGAGCTTATAGGCCTCGGTCAGATACATGCCAGCCTGCAAGGGTACGTGGCCTTTCTCGGAAGGACGCATCCAGGTGGTATGGCTGAAAGTGACGCCCTTGAAGGTAATGTTTCGTACGGGATGTTCGGCAGTACCCACAATCTCGAAAAGGGTGGGGATGACAGGATAGACAGCAGTGAACGCTTCACGGCCCACGCCTTCGCGGTCACGTGGATAATAGTACAGTTTGTGCGTGAGGATGTCGTGATACCACTCGCCTGGCCAATCAACCAATTCTTTGGAATTTGTGAGATAGAAGGGGGAAGGATGTCCGGTGTTGGGTGTCATTGGCGAGGGCCAAGGGTGCTCGAACTGGAGTTTGGCCTCTGGGGCATGGAAGGAGACGGCGACGCTGTCGCCATGTACCGAACAGGACTTGATGCGGAGGTTTGAGGTGCACCACATCTCGTGTAGGACCATTTCAAGATATGGAGATTTCAGGCTATTCTTCTTCAGCACTTTTCCTACTGCGGCTTTGGGAATCCAAAGGACGCGATTCTTCTTGTCGTAGGTCAGAATGCGATGCATATTCTCCCAATTCTCGTTGACATTGTTGGCACGGATAGCTTTCTCCTGATTGACCCATAGCTGGCGGAAATCGATAGGACGACCATTGAAGTCAGGAATATCAGCGACATAGAGTTGTCCCTGCGTCTTCCAAACATTGACACTCACACCACCGCTGATGATGGCACCAGCGCCCTCGATGGTCAGACCACTGTCCTCTGGACGGAGCGTGATGGTTTCCGTGATGCGATGAATACCCGGCTCCAAACGAATCGTAACGCTGGCAGCCTCGCCCTTACGCACCATTTCACGCGCTTGACGTACGGCATCGCTGATGCTTTGGCCTAAGGCTACGTAGATGTCTGACGCCTGGATGTTCAGGCCATATAGTAGGGCAAATATCAAGAATAACTGCTTCATATCGTGTTATTGTTTGTACTTGATGGCTAACATGGTGAGGTCATCGCTCTGCTCGGCTTCACCCACGAAGTCGTGGACGGCTTGCGTCATGATCTCGATCAGTTGCTTGGGCGTTGCAGGATGCTGCTCGGCAACCTTCACGATGCGCTCGTCGCCAAACTGCTGGTGGGTCACGTCTTCAGCCTCGGTAAGACCATCGGTATAAAGGAAGATGGTCGTTCCTGCATAGATGTCAGCCTCTTGTTCGCTGAACTTCCAGTCACCGATAATGCCTATGGGCAAATTGGGGTCGCAGGGCAGCAGGCCTATGCCCTGACCAATGAGCAGTGGGGCGTCGTGGCCTGCATTACAATACCGCAGATGACCGCTGTTCAGATTGAGTGCACCAACGAATAGCGTGGCAAACATGTTGGAGTCGTTATTCTCGGCCTGGCTGGCATTGAGTTGCATCACAATATTGGCAGGCGATGATTCGTGGGCTGAAACCGTGCGGAACATGGCCTGTGTGACAGCCATGACGAGGGCTGCGGGCACACCCTTGCCGCTGACGTCGCCGATGCAGAAGAACAACGTCTCGTCGCGTACATAGTAGTCGAACAGGTCGCCACCGACGGCCTTGGCGGGTTTCAGTTGTCCGTATACTGGCACGTCGTCATGACCCTGGATGGGCACAAACTCTTTAGGCAGCATGGACATCTGAATGTCGGTTGCCACGTGGAGCTCGCTCTCGATAGCAGCCTTCGACGCGGTAGTCTCTTGTAGCTGTTCAATATATTCAGATAGAGAAATCTGCATGTTCTCGAACGAGTCGCGCAATTCGCGAATCTCATCCTGCGTATCAATCTTAGGCAGTACGGCCTTGAAGTCGCCCTTGGCCACTTCGGCTGTCGACGATGCCAATGCCTTGAGGGGCAGAAGCTGGCTATGAATGATTTGCCGCATGATGATAGCAATAACCACCAACACGATGATGAGCATGATAATCATGTTCATACGAAGACGGTTGGGCTGCTCCATGACTTTGGCTTCGGGAATGGTGAAGCAGATGGACCACTGTACGCGTTCAACAGGTGCAAAATACATGATAACGGGACCACCAGGTTCCTGATATGGCAGAAGTGAGTGAATCTCCTCCATCGTGTCAATTCCGCGTTCCCAATGCAACATGTGTTCTATCAACAGTTTTTCCTCGTTGCTCTGGCTTCGCTTGACTTTATCGACGGCATTGATGGTCTGTACCCACGCTTCGTCAGGATGGCACACGTATTGCGAGTCGCGCCCCAGAATAAATACCTGCGAGTATTCATACGGTTTGGCACCCTCGACGATGTTTTTCACCCATTTAAGGTCAACGTCGGCACAAAGTATGGCATAGACGTCACCGCTCTTGTCGTGTAGTGGCACAGAGTAGGACACCATAGCGCGCTTGGTAGACATGGAGTCGACGTAAGGGAGGCACCAGTAGCCTGTGTCCAATTTATTGGTATAAATCCAGTTACTATCTGTTTCGAGGTAGCAAAAGTCGTTTTCCGGGCCGCCAATCTCGTCGGGTTCTAAATGGCCGCTTACGGGGTCGCGAGAGATGGTTGGCGCATAGTATCGTCCCTCCTTGGGGAAGTAGTCTGCACGATACATTAACGTTGCTGCAGCAATATCTTCGTTGGCGACGATGAGGCGTCTCAGCAATGTGTCGGCCATGGCTTTATCGGTGGCAAAACGATATGCAAAACTTGCTGCCGTATTGACAGCTGTCTCAACCTTTGCGATACGGTTGTCAATCACCTTAATAGCGCCATCCATCGAATGGTTTGCCTGTCGCTGTGTCTCTATTGCCACCTGCTTGCGAATGTACCTTATTTGGATAACCCCTGCCGTCACCATGATAAGAGTCATGATGGCGAGCACGAACCATGTGGTGCGCGTTGCAACAGACTTATTTAGTACACTTGGCAGTCTCATAATCACTTTTCACTCTTCACTTTTCACTTTTCACTCTTCACTTTTAACTCAGCATACGCTTCTCCCATCAGCAGAAGGTCGCCGTGGTGCAGCAGACTGACGTCAACGCCCTGCTGGAAAATCATGATGACATCGGAGCCGCCGAACATGAAGTAGCCCATGTCATCGCCACGCTTCAGTTCTTGACCGACGTGCAGTGTGGGCAACCAGTTGACGCTGCATATCTGCGACATGCCGACAGGCAACATGGCGACGAGGCCGTATTGTTCGGTTTGGATAATGGCACAGGCACGTGTCTCAACCATCTGGAATCCCATGTCGTTGACGTAATAGTACAGTTTGTCCTTTTCGTCCCAAAGCGTATAGCCGCCACCAGCCGCTACACCTGGGATGGTACGCAACTCTACGAGGCGTCCGTCAACGGGTGCATGGTAATGGTGATAGCAATTGACGTCAAGGAAGGTGTGCGTCAGCGTGCCGCCAGCGAAGGCGTCCTTATATTGCGAGTCCTGACCAATGAGCTGGGCGATGTCGCTGAGTTTGGCAGTCTTGATTTGAACGTCGTCAGGGTACACCAGTTGAGAGTTATTGTCAATTTTCCATGTGCCTTTGGGCCATGAGTCGGCAGGTGCTACGACGGCAGATGTCGCAATGGGACGTACGTCTGGCGATACGAGGCTACGCGCAAAGAATTCGTTGAATGTACGCCACTGGTTGCCCTCGCCGTACCATCCTTTCGTAAGTCCCCAGTCAGGATCGTTGGCCACCATCTGATAGTAGCTGTCGTTCCAACTTTCCTCCGTGTCCAGGAAGTCACCCCACGACTGGCTGTATGTTGTCAACCACGATGCGAAAGGCTCAACAAATTCGACGGTAGGGTAGAAGAATCCGCGATCGCGCAGTTCGTCGAGTGGTTGGTCAACTACGAACCAGAAATAGCCAATGCCCTGATCTACGCGTCCATATAATGACTGACCGTATTCCGTCGGACTGGGATTCAGCATCACGTCCCACGGCAGGCAGCGTACATTGCGGTCGACGAAAGCGTAGAACTCGTCGAGTGTCTGTGCCGGATTATACCGCCTGTCAGGATTAATTTCTGCAGCCTGACTGATGGCGTGTTGCAACAGTCCGCGAACCTCGCTGTTTGTATTACAGATTTCTATCAGTTCCTTAACAGCCTTTGTATGTTCAGGCTGTGGTTGCGGCGCAGGGGTATCATCCACCGTACATGCCGTGTACAGCAGTGTGACGAATAGGACAATGAGGTAATATCGTTGGCGTATCTTATTCATTCTATCATATATAACGGAAATACAGTCAAAGAATTGTCTCTACCTGGTGTTTTATTTACTGACTGGCAGCCACAGACTCATGTCGTCGATACCGCGGTTGTCCCAGGCATAGTAGGGAATCAGGCGGATTCTGACCTTCTGCTTCGCAATGGGCTTCATCGTGCGATAGAGTGTTTGATTATCCCATGCGCGGTTGTTGGTGACGATGGCATCACCCTCAAGAGCAATCATCTCGTGGCCTGCCATAGTTATCTTTTTCTCAGTCAGGCGAATGTCGGCAGGAATAGCTATATCGTTGATTCTGGCTTTTGGCTGTTTACCATTAGCTGTTGGCTCAATATCCTGCCCCTCCAAGCAATAGACGATAGGTCCGCGCATGACAGCTACTTGATTCTTGGCCTCTTCTACCAACGGATTAGCCTCGACCAAACGTGGCGTCATGGACAATACGAGCTCAATCCTGTCACCCTTCTTCCATTTCCGCGTTATTTTTGTGTTGTCAACCTGTTCGCCATTGACATGGAGTGTGTAGCTTTCGGCCCACGAGGGGATGTGCAGAACAACAGTCCCCAGACGTTTGACCTTCTTGATGTCGATAGAGATTCTGCCGTCCCACGGATAATCAGTGGTCTGTTCTATGACGAGATCCTTTGTCACCAGCGCATTCTGGCCGTAGAGGTTGACGTAGAGCGTATCCTTACTCATGCTGTAGGCATACTCCTGAGCTTCGCACAATGTGCGTAGCGTGTTGGGTGGACAGCAGAAGCAGGAGATGTAGCGCTGACGGTGCTTGGGCCATCGCATGGTGTAGGGGAACTCCTTGGTACGACGCAGGGCTTCGGTATAGAAGAAGTCCTTGCCGTCCAACGAAATGCCGCTGAGAATGCCGTTGTACAGTTCGTTTTCGATGTTGTCCAGATACTTGCCGTCGGCTGTGGCCTGGTACATGCGCCACGAGAAAAGCAGCATGCCAATCTGTGCACATATCTCGTTGTGGGCGGCTTCCTGCGGTAACTGGAACTGGCGTCCGTAGGCTTGGTGAATCTGCTGGATAGACGGCTGGTCGTACGTCGTGCCGTCTGGCGATACACCATCGTATAGTGCACCGCAGCCTCCCATGATATAGATTTTATGATTCACGATGTCGTCCCAAATGGCTGAGAGGTTGCGCATGAGTTGTGTCTCGCCCGTTTCGGCATAGAGGTCGGCAACACCTGCATAGAGGTAATTGGCGCGGACGGCATGACCCATGGCTTCGTACTGGTCGCGTAGTCGATGGCGGTCCTGGTTGTGATCCTCACCATTAGTTACGCTGTCGCGAATGGCAATTAAACCCTTGGCAAGCGTGAGGTATTTCTCGTCGCCCGTCTCACGATACATCTCAGCAGCACCCATATAGTGGCTCGGACAGATAGCGTTACGTGACAGTTCAACAGCATCGTTAGTCAGGAAATTATAAAGGAAATCGGCAGCCTTACGTCCACAATCGAACAGCGTAGTTTTGCCCGTGGCACGTTTGTGGATGATGCCTGCGGTCATGAGATGTCCTAAGTTGTAGGTCTCGAAGTTCAGGCGTGAGGCAAAAGCATGGTTTTGGTCTTTACCGATTTCAATGCCTGCTGCATTTTCTACGGCACTATGGGAGTCAATACCGGCGAATCGTTCAGAGATGACAACAGGTGTATGGATATATCCGTCGGCACGCTGGGCCAGCGCCACCTGCTCAATGAACTTGTCCATCAATGCGTCCAATTTCGGATCCTTTGTAATGGCATAGACTGCTGCGCACGCCTCTAACCATTTGTACATATCGCCATCGTGGAATGGAGGCCCATGATGTTTACCCTTGACAGTACCAGCGGCAACTTCGAAGTTACGGAATCCATGCGAGCCGTGTTTGCCTTCCGCATCGACGGTCTCCCAGGGCGTGTTCCATGTATCCCACATCGACCAGACACCTGTTGTTGAAAGCGTCTGGAAACGCTCGCCCCAGAAGCCGCCCGTCCAGCGAACGGCTCCCAAAGGCGTGTTTTGCATCTTGGCTTGTTGACTGTGGCTCATGTCAGTAAGCCCCTGAGCGGTTATGTTTATTGCCGTGCCACAGCAACAAACGAAACATATGATGAGGAGTCTTTTCATATTGTTCTATTAATTAAAATATACATAAAGTGAAATCATCACGATGGCCAGAATAATCCAAAGGGAAACAGCCAGTTTGCTCCAGCCCTCTCGAATCGGAGCAGGGATGCTATACTGCTTCTTGTCCTTATCCGTTAAACTGAGCACAACCATCGATATCGCCAGAATTACAAATAATTCAAAGGACAGTAACATGAAGTGTGGCCAGGGAATCGAAAGCCATTCAGGAGGCCAGAGGTATAGTACACCGACTGTCAGACAGAAAACAGTGCCGATGGTCAGGGCAAAGTTGGCAGCACGGGTAGTGGTGCGACGCCAGAAAATGCCTAACACAAAGACTGCGGCCATGGGTGGCGCAATAAAGCTAAGCACAGACTGGAAGACGTTAAATAGATTGAGGTCCTTGATAGCATCGATGGCTACTGTCAAAACAATGGCAATGGCTGCACCAATCACTGTGACGAGGCGGCCCACGTAGTTGATGCGGCGCTGTGAGGCATCAGGACGGAATCGCTTGACGTATATGTCCATCGTAAAGACGGTACTGAGCGCGTTAAGTGCGGAGCCTATCGTAGATACAAGACATGCAGTAAGAACGGCAAAGACCAAACCGACCATGCCGACAGGGAATAGGTTTTCGACCATCGTTAGATAGGCTTCGTCAGGATTGTCAAGTGTGTCACTGAACAAAGCATAACAGATGACACCAGGCAGAATATAGAGTGCTACGTCCAAGATTTTGAGCCAGCCTGTAAAATTGGTGCCAAGCTGTCCTTCGCGCAGGTCTTTAGCTGCCAGAACAGGTTGCACCATCGACTGGTCCGTGCACCAGAACCACACACCCATCACAGGATAGCCGAGAAGAATCGGCAGCCAGGGGAACGCCTCGTCTGAGTTTGGCTTGAACATCACCCAGTAATCTGCAGGAACTTTATCAACCAAAGCTGAAACCCCACCTACGCGGTCCAGTCCGACAATGACCAGGATAAGCGATACGACAATCAGCAGAATCATCTGGTACACATTGGTGTATGCCACAGCTTTAAGTCCACCCAGCATGGTGAAGAATGCAGAGATAATGAGTAATACCAATGCGGACGACCACATGGGAATGTCGAAAACTTGTCTGATAAGAATGCCACCAGCAAACAGTGTCAGTGCAAGCCACGAAATGACAATGGTCACGATGGTGTACCACGCCAAGATGTTGCGTGTACTCTGTCCGAATCGTAATCCCATGAATTCTGGGAGCGTAGACACTTTCGCTCCGAGGTAGCGTGGCGCAAAGACAAAGGCCAGCAAGGCAATGAATACGAAGGCGTACCAAGCATAGTTACCTGAAACTATACCTGTCGTGAAACCAGCACTTGCACTGGCTATGAGCATCGATGGCCCTACGTTCGTGCCCCACATAGAGAAACCGATGTGGTGCCAGCGCAACGAACGTTCGGCAAGAAATAGTGCGCCTCCTTTCTTACGTTTACTACTCGCCCATACGCCAATGGCGATAAGTATCGCGAAATATATTCCCAGAATTAGCCAGTCCAGGCCCTGCATGTAGTGACTCTCCATTTATATGCCTTTATAGTCTTTGGTTATTTCTATTGTGATAGCTTTCTCGAGTTTCATATCGTCGGTGCTGTCTACGTCGTCAGGATACAGTCTGATGAGCGAGCCTGGACGGATAAAGACAGGCATTTGGTCCAATGGTACCTCTACGTCATAATACCAACGCCCACCGTCGAGCCGTTCGCCTGTGAAGAAGTTCACCCACAGTCCTTCTGGCAGATAAATGTCTCGACGGTTCTCACTATTCATTACAGGACACACCAAGAATTCAGAGCCAAAGTAATATTCGTCATCTATATGCCAAACCTGTCTGTCATGAGGATGATGCATCAGAAGAGCTCGTAACATGGGCCAACCTGTCTGGGTACATTTTTCACTCTGTTCTATGATATACGGCAGTAACTTGTAGCGTAGTTGCCACCATTTCTTGATGATGTCAGCTATTTTCGGATAGTGCCAAGGTTCGCGTTTACATGTCCCGTGATATCGCATGTGGCTGCTAAAGACGCCGAACTGTGTCCATCGCACATACACGTTCGGGTCTATTGGTGAATTCATGAAGTCGGGTGTCGAGTGGAATCCTGGCACGTCGTGACTCCAGAAGGCAAAACCAGATAATCCGAAATGCAAACCACCTTTGAGACTTCCGGCCATACCAGCCCATGATGACTCGCTGTCGCCACCCCAATGCAATGGATAACGTTGGCAGCCTGCCCATGCAGCCCGTGCCCAGATAATACCGTCGCCAGTTACTTCCTTGGTGACATCGTATGCCGCCTTTTGGTACAGTAATGCGTATATATTGTTCAGCCTCTCTGATGTCGATGCGTGATAGCGGTGGTCCATGTGAATGTTCTCACCAAAGTCGGTCTTGATGCACTTCACACCCATTTCAAGTAGCGGCTTCAATAGTTTGTTTTTATACCAATCTGTAGCTTGGTCATACGTAAAATCTATCGTTCCTGCATAGTCAAGTGCCGAAAAGTTCGAGGCCCCGCCCGTTGTCGTGTTCTCTACTTTCGTAGGCTGACTTATGTAATTGTGTTCCTTTGCCTCAGTTAGTTGTTCAGCACCCTGCGCTACGTATGGCAATTGCCAGAGAGACACTTTGAATCCCTGATTGGCGAGCTGTTGAATGAAACCCTTTGGGTCAGGGAAACGCTCAGGATTGAACTTCCACTCACATAGCCAGTCCGTTCGGAACCAGCCGGTATCCAGGTGAATCACATCGCATGGATAATGCTCTTGACGTAGACGGTTGCAAATCTCATTTACCTCGTCAGCTGAAAAGTACGTCATACGACTCATCCAGATACCAAATGACCACAGTGGAGGCATGGCAGGGAAACCTGTCAGCATACGATAGCCCCGCAGAATTTCCTCGGGTGTTGCACCGCCAATGAGGAATACGTCAAGAGTCGCTTGGTCACACATGAATTGTACGGAGCGAGTGGAATGGTCGGCCAACGAAAGTTTGCAGTAGTCGCTCGTATGGTAAAAGCATCCATACATCCTACTACTTAAATAGAACGGAATGTTCTTATAGCAGCGACGGTTGTTCACACCTTGTCCGTCCTGATTCTTCAGTTGGAATGTCTGCCCACTCAAGTCCATCTTTCTAAACCTTTCGCCTGTGCCGACGAAACATTCATCTGCCTCACAACGGAAGCTAATCGTGGCCCGTTCCGCTTTAGAAGTTGTTACAAACCCCAAGGGTAGGGCATCATAACGTGGTGGCGAGAAATGGTCGTCGCTCAATGCGATGCCTTTATGCTCATCACTATCAGGATAGAATGTGATAAAAGGTGCAGGTTGTGGGGCTGGCAACAGGTCGCTCCATTTGTCCAACCGAGGCGTGCTTAGGTCTATCGTCGCAACCTTCTTGCCATTGGCTGCGATCACATTGCCAACATCATAACGGAGCGGCAATCGTTTAACCTCAGGACTGAACTGCAGCATATCGTCCTGCTCAGTCATTTCGTCATCCGTCATCGTTGTGAATAGACGAATGATGTTCGGCTCATATGCACGGATTACCAACTCGTAACTTTGCTGTGGTGTCTCTGTGTCAGGTGCCATATCTTCCTGATGCAGTTGCTTCTGATATGGAATGGTTACAACAATGTCGCCATCACGTTCCTCAACTCTTGATGGTGCGTGAGCTTTCCACAAAGCTTCTTTGCGTTGCAGCGTGGAATCAAAGTCCATGAAGTCGTAAAGATAGTAGTTTGTCTGTTTCATCTTGGGGACAAAGGTACAAAAAATTTTTTTCTTTCATTTCTTTTTTTTATTTTTTTTGTATCTTTGTCCCACTGTTATCTGTAAGAGTTACAGATTATCTCGGCACCGGCTTTCCCGTTAATTCCATATCGACATACTCGATTTCCTGCGTGTAGATTTCTCTTTGGGGAATAGGCAGCCCCTTACCATTGGCTTGTCTTCGCCTCTCAATTGGTATATATTTGTCGCTCACGGTACCACTCACAATACCCCTTGATGCGGCTCCCTTATAATTGAGAATGGCTTTAGGGAAATGCTTCCAGATTTCGCCCTCCAGTTCATCGCTCATCTCGCCTTCTATGGTCAGATGGTCTATCTGCAGGTTGTAGAACCACTCGGGCAGCGAAACGCGGTTGGTAAAATGGAGCGTCAATCTCTTGATGTGTGGCAATAGGGATAGGTGTTCAGGCACTTTGTTGACACGCAAGTCAATGCCGGAGAAGGAATTCTCTGAATCTAACTTTTCGAGTCTCTTCACAATACTTTCACTATCTTTCATCTGCCGTACCACCCAACCCATCTTGGGCTTGAGGGCATGTGTCTGAGTATCAATCTCGGTGCCGATAAAACCGGCAACCAGTTGAAGAGGAACTTCATGGATGATACTACCGTCAGAGGGGTTGATGATTTGATAAAGGAAGTCCACATACACGCGCTCTGACGGCATTTTGTGGGTCTGTGGCACCTTGTCGGGCGTTACTCCGTCTTCGTCAGGAAAGAACTTGAGAATCCAACCATCTAACTCTGTCGGCTTGCGGAGGTCGCATCCACCACCAGACAATTCGTCAACACGATGCTTCTTGACTATGCCCTGCCAGAATGATTGGTTGGCTTTTCCCTCCGATGCTTTCACAAACTCTGTCAGAATGGGTATGAGACTTTGTGTCCACTGACCGATGCCGTATTTCTCCAGTTGCTTTGTCTTTTCCATCACCTTTTGCCAGTCTTCGGGTGTACCTTGAAGCGTGATGGACGGAATGCCGCAGGCTATGTAATGGACGACATAGTCGAAGTAGCTCTTCATGGTCTCCATCAACGTAATCTGCG
>Ga0265298_10005782_pt1 | contig 15405 bp, 11 predicted proteins | sample AusTroGonzalo_MG_3_FD_193486 | JGI IMG/M metagenome (GOLD analysis project Ga0265298, IMG submission 193486) | Bovine rumen microbial communities from tropical cattle in Woodstock, Queensland, Australia - Gonzalo_01 | ecosystem: Host-associated > Mammals > Digestive system > Stomach > Rumen ... | reverse complement strand
GGGAATCTTCTTTGAGCAGTTTGATGAGAAGTTTCATGTAGAAGGTTACATTCAGGCTGATACTGCGTGGTATTTTGATCAACAGCGTTTATGGAAATTACGTGGTCGTGTGAATATCCGCAATAACAAGGGGTTGATTTATACGAGTGAAGAGCTCTATTGGGATGGGGTGAGTCATGAGTTCTATAGTACAGTCTTTTCAAGATTGGTCACTCCAGAACGTACTATTGAAGGTACTTATTTCCGTAGTGATGAACAGATGACCCACTATATGGTAACTAATTCGAAAGGTTCCTTCTTGCCTAATGATTTGGACGAGGAGCCTGCTGATTCTACAGTAGATAAGACAAAATGACGCCACTGATAATAGGATTGTTGATAACGATGGTTTTCTCTGCATTCTTCTCAGGAATGGAGATTGCATTTGTGTCAAGCAACCGAATGTTGGCAGAGATGGGGCGGGAGAAGAAGGGCTTGACGCAAAAAGCGATAGCCTTGTTTTATAAGCATCCCAATACATTTGTGTCAACGATGCTTGTGGGAAACAATATCGCGTTGGTGGTATATGGTATCCTTTTTGCAAAGATCTTTGATGCAACGCTTTTTTCACCGCTTCCAGAAGGAGCGGCTCGTGTGGCTGCAGATACTATTTTGTCGACGTTAGTCGTACTTTTTACAGGCGAATTCCTTCCTAAGACAATTTTCAAGAGTAACCCGAATACAATGCTGGCTTTCTTTGCAATTCCAGCTGGAGTGTGCTATATCGTACTTTATCCAATTTCTCGTTTTGCAACATTGCTTTCTAAGGAATTGTTGGGATTTGTTGGTATCAAATGGCGATCAACAAATGAGGATAAGGAGTTTACGAAGGTCGATTTGGACTATCTTGTTCAAAGCAGTATTGATAATGCCAAAAATGAAGATGATATAGAGGAAGAAGTTCGCATATTCCAGAATGCTCTTGATTTCTCAGAGACCAAAGTGCGTGACTGTATGGTACCTCGCACTGAAATAGATGCGATTGAGGATACATGCGACATTGAGCAGCTGAAACAAAAGTTCATTGAGAGTGGACATTCAAAGATCGTGGTTTACCATGAGGATATTGATCATATTATTGGCTATATTCATTCTTCGGAAATGTTCAGGAATCCAAAGGATTGGACAAAGAATCTACGTACAATGACTTTTGTTCCTGAAACGATGTCGGCCAGTAAGATGATGCAGACGTTGTTGGCACAAAAGAAGTCCTTGGGAGTTGTCGTTGATGAATTTGGCGGTACAAGCGGACTTATAGCATTGGAGGATATTGTAGAGGAAATCTTTGGTGATATAGAAGACGAGCATGATTCAACGAATTATGTAGCTAAGCATTTGGACAACGGCGAGTTCCTTCTTTCTGCACGATTGGAAATAGAGAAGGTTAATGAGATGTTTGATCTTGACTTGCCTGAGGACGATGATTATATGACTGTGGGAGGACTGATTCTTCATGAGTATCAGAGCTTTCCAAAGCTCAATGAAGTAGTGAAAATAGGACGTTTTGAATTCAAAATCATTAAAAATACAGCCACAAAAATAGAACTTGTAAGGCTAAAAGTAGCAGAAGATACCATTTTTTTGTAAAAAAATGCCGTTAATTCAAGAAAACTTAGTAACTTTGCGGGCTGTAAAAAAGTAGAAACAGGAAAAAATAATAATAAAACTAAAAACAAAAAAATGGCAGCAATTGGAAAAATCAGAAGCTGGGGACCTGCATTGGTCGGCATTTTGGCCTTGGGTCTTATTGGCTTCATTGCACAAGATGGTTTCAGCACTTGTAGAGGTCGCGCTCAGATGGACAGCAGTATTGCTGGTTCTATTGATGGCGATAAGATTGACATTCAAGAGTATCAGAATCTCGTTGGAGATTATCAGGAACTGCTGAAGTTCTTGGGTCAAGGTAATCTTGATGAAGAGCAGCTCAATGGCCTGCGTGATGAAGTGTGGGGAAGCTATGTTCGAAACAAAATGATTGAGAAAGAAGCAAAGAGTCTTGGACTGACTGTTACTCAGGAGGAAATTCTGAAAGTACTGCAGGATGGTACTAATCCTGCTATTATGCAGAATCCTCTGCTTTCAAGACTGATAGATCCTCAGACTCATGCTTTTGACATCAATAAGGTCAATATGTATCGTGAGGAGATGAAGGCTCAGGCTCAGACAAATGCACAGGCTGCAGAAGAGTATGAGGCTTTTAATCACGCATGGTCACTGGCAGAGAAGCTGTTGGCAGACAATCTGTTGGCAAATAAGTATCAGATGCTTCTTGCAGGATGCGTTCTTTCGAACCCCGTTTCTGCAAAAGCTGCTTTCGACAATCAGAATGTTGAGAGCCAGGCTCTTGTGGCTTCAATGCCTTATAATCAAATCAATGATAATGATGTAGAGGTTTCTGAGGCTGATATCAAGGCTAAGTACGAGGAATTGAAAGAAGGTTTCAAAAACTATCAGGATTCTCGTGACATCAAGTTCGTTAGCGCTCAGGTAGTTGCTTCTCAGAAAGACCGTGACGAGTTGATGGTTGTTATGAAGAAGGCTTATGCAGACTTCTTGGCTGACAGTATTTCTGTAACTGAGGTGATTCGTTCTTCTCAGAGTAACCTCTCATATCTTGGTCTTCCTGTTTCACGTGCTGCTCTCCCTGCTGATTTGGCTGACAGCATTGTGAATATGAGCGTTGGTCAGGTGACTGCTCCTTTCGAAAGCAAGGATAACACATTCAATGTGGTTAAGTTCATGGGCAAGACAACTGTTGCTGATTCTATTGAGTATCAGTTTATCAGTCTTGTTGGTGCTCCCAATGCAGCAGCTTCTGCTGATAGTATTGTTAAGGCTGTAGCTGCTGGTCAGGCTTTGGATTCAATCGCAAAGAATTACAGTCAGCGTGCTGAGAAGCTGTGGATGCGTTCTACAGAATATGAAAGCGCAAATACGTTAGCTGCTGACAATAAGCTGTTCTATAGCGCTCTGCTTAACACTCCTGTTAATCAGGTTAAGAATATTGCACTCTCTCAGGGTAACATCGTTCTTCAGGTTACAGACCGCCGTGGTAGTGTTGAAAAGTATGATGTAGCTATTGTTAAGCGTACTATTGATTTCTCTAATGAGACTTATAATGATGCTTACAATAAGTTCAGTCAGTTTGTAAGTGAGAGTCAGAATTTGGCTGGTCTTGAGGAGAAAGCAGCAGAATTTGGTTATACTGTGGTTGATCGTACTATCAGAAATACTGATCATACAATTGCTAATATCCGTTCAACTCACGATGCTTTGAAATGGGTGTTCAGCGAGGCTGAGGAGAATCAGATTTCTCAGGTATATGACCGTTGTGGTGATAACGACCGTCTGCTCGTTGTTGGCTTGAGCAAGGTTAATCCCAAGGGATATGCTTCTATGTCTTCAGTTGAAGAGACCTTGAAACAAGAGGTTCTTGTTGACAAGAAGTTTGCTAAGTTGGCTGAGACATTGGCTAACGTGAAGACTGTTGCTGAGGCTCAGGCTAAGGGTGCTCGTGTTGACACTGTATCACACATTACTTTCGCTTCTCCTGCTTATGTTCCTGGTGCTATGATGCCTGAGGTTGCTCTGAGCGGTGCTGTTTCAGGTGTAGAGAAGGGTGCCGTATCTAAGGCTCCTGTTAAAGGACGCGCTGGTGCTTACTTCTTCCAGGTATTGGATCGCGCAACTCGTGAAGGTGCTAAGTTCGATGCAGCTCAGCAGCAGTTGAGACAGAACCAGCAGAATATGCAGCAGATTGTTAATATGGCTATGCAGGAGCTCTACAACAATCTTGATATCAAGGATAATCGTTACATCTTCTTCTAATACGAAGAGATAGAGATAATAAAAAAGTTCCGCGGGTAAATTACTTTTGCCCGCGGAACTTTTTATTTGTGAGTTACGGATTGAAAACCAACAAGTCGCCAAGCCCTTTCTCCTGTACCTTTATAATATATGAGGGCTTGGTATGTGTTTTCTGCTTGGAAGAAACTGCCGCTTTCTGGTAGTGTATGTGTGGTTCCATCCATATCCATGAGAAGCATTTGGTAGTTGTAGTAGCCCAGTTTCTGCATAACAGTTAGATTATACGAATGATCTTCCTCGTTGTATGCCATGATGTAGCTTTCCTTTGGCCCTGTTGCCCAGCGTCCGTTAATAATGATGTTTGCATCTCGATACTGGCGGCAAGGCTGTAATCTGTAATGAATATATACATATTCAGATGTGCGTTCTGCATCATAGTTGTCGCTGTTGCGTAATAGAAAAGCACCATTAGCATCCTCATCGTACAAATAGCTTCTTTGGGGCTCGCATGGGATAGGGAATGCGTGCCAGGTGTTTGTCTCATCGTCCCATCTGACACCTGCTAACCCCATGGAGATGTGCCGTGGGTCGAGCACTTCAAACTTATGGTACTCATTTCCTGCATCGAAGATAAGCCGTCTGTTATGCTCCCATTGTAAACTTTGATTCGTAATATAATTAGGAGTGACGTTCTCTTTCATATTGTCTTCCCTTCCGTTTTGCATGACAAAGGTCTGTATCTCTTCATTGGGCCTTGTTACTCGCAGTCCGTTTAGCTTTACAGTCATATTCACCTGCTGGTGATGGTCGTTCAGATCGATATCCGTATTCGTTGTTACGCCTAATCCAACCATCGTGATAGGCTCTAATACTCGAAACTCCACCACAACGACTTCCTCCTGTGTGTCATCGTCTAGGATGTGAAGTCTGTAGTTCCCGCTCATTCGCAGGTTTGTATGCTCATTGGGGAATTGGAATGCATAGTGGGTGTATAGCACAGTCGTGTTAATGGAGTTTTCATACTCTTCAATGGGCTGGTCGTTCAGTCCTTCAAGCCAGTCACTTTCAAAGAGGCCCTCTAGTGGTGTCCAGTCTGGATTGCAAGGCTCCACATGATAGACATACCGATGATAGTTATGTGACAGTTCATCGAAACTAATGTTTAGCACGTCCTGCCCTTTTAACTGTAACACAGGCAGTGCCTCAAAGTCATCGTTCATGATAACTTGCAAGCTCTTGATGTTCTCCGTTTTTATACTATGCCACGCAGACATTGATAATGGCGTTAATAGTAGTAATGCAAGAATAGTTTTCTTTTTCATTGATCTCGACTATTTTGTCGTTGCAAAGATACGAAATTAAATTCTTTTTCGTAACTTTGCAGGCAATATTTTAATAATATCATAGATATGGGATTTTGGAAATCATTTTTTGGAGGGGAAGAAGAAAACCCTGAAGAAGAAAAGAAGAATTCAGAGGCAAAGACTTTTGATTTGATGAAATATGATGGCGTGAAAGCCATGCGTATGGGACAGTTTGATTATGCTGAGAAGTGCTTTTGTGAGGCGTTGAAGATTCAAGAAGATTTGGAGGTACGTGATTATCTGTCGCAAACGCTTGTTCGCCTGAATCGCTTGGACGAGGCGTTGGAACAATTGATTTCTATCACACATGCAGAACCTGAAAATGTAGCTATGCTGTTGCAGGCAGCTCATGTGGCTTATATGCTGGAGGATTATGACCAGATGAAGTCTCTTTGCGAGCAGGCGTTGGCAGTTGATGGAGAGAATGCCATGGCTAATTATATGACAGCACAGGCTGCATTGGGACAGAACGATTTGATAAATGGTATTGCCCGTCTTACAAGAGCCATCTCTCTGAACGAACAATTGGCAGATGCTCGTTTACTTCGTGCTAAGACGCTTCTGAAGATGGGCGATGTAAAAGGTGCAGAGGAAGATACCAACTGGTTGTTAGAGCATACAAATGATGAAGAGGACGTGCTGCTGATGGCTGCTCGTGTGGCTCATGCGAAGGGGCAGGATGATGAAGCTATAGATATATATAATAAGGTGATTGATCTGAATCCCTTCCAGATGGATGCCTATCGTGAACGTGGACAGATAAAGTTTGAACGTGGTGATAAGCGAGGAGCACAGGAAGATATGCAAAAGTTACTGGAGTTGAACCCCAATGAATTGGCTGATGTGAGTGGTGATTACTCGGCAGAAGGGGTAGAGCAGGCTATGAAACGCGTGTATTCTGCTATTAATCCGTTTGGATTGTAAAAAAAAACAAGAAAAAGTTTGGTTAATTGAAAGAATTGTTATACTTTTGCACTCGAAAATAACAAATAGTAACAAAAATGACAAAATTTAATGCATACTTCTATTTTTATTATTACTTTACAAGCAATTGTGAAGCGGGTAGTCGTATGTAAAATTGAAGAATTGAAAAATTGAAAAATTAAATAAGGCCCCGCTTCACGAAGAGTGAAAGTGGGGCTTCTTTTTAGAATATGAAAAGGATTGCAATACAAGGAATAACAGGGTCGTTTCACGACATTGCCGCCCATCAGTATTTCGAGGGTGAGCAGTTGCAGCTAATATGCTGCAACACGTTCGAGCAGGTATATGAGAATATGCGCCAAGATCCTACCGTGATAGGCATGGCTGCTATCGAAAATACGATTGCCGGATCGCTGTTGCATAATTACGAATTGTTGCGCGATAGTGGTACAACGGTGGTTGGTGAGCATAAACTGCACATCACTCATTGTATCTGTTGCTTGCCCGAGGACGACTGGGATACCATCTCCGAGGTACACTCACATCCAGTTGCCCTGATGCAGACACGTCATTATCTGGAACGTCATCCTAACCTACGTATCGTGGAAGGTGATGATACTGCTGGATCGGCTAAGATGATTGCCGAGGGACACCACAAGGGCTGGGCTGCCATTTGCCATGCTGATGCAGCAAAGCTCTATGGCCTGAAGGTTTTAGAAAATGGCATTGAGGACAATAAGCATAACTTCACCCGTTTCCTTGTTTGTTCGGCACCTCAGAAAGCTGACATGCTGCGTCCGCTTGTTGAGGCCAACAAGGCCAGCATCGTTTTTGCATTGCCTCATGAAGAGGGTTCACTTTCAGCTGTACTTGCTATTTTGTCGTTCTACAAAATCAACTTGACAAAGATACAGTCGCTGCCCATTATCGGTAAAGAGTGGGAGTATCTGTTCTATGTTGATGTGACTTATAATGATTTGACCCGTTATCGTCAGGCTGTAGATGCGATTATCCCCTTGACCCGTGACTTAAAGATTTTAGGAGAATACAAAGCGAATTAAAAGTTCATAGTTTATAGTTCATAGTTATGATACAACCAGCAGACAGATTAAATTTGGTACAGGAATACTACTTCAGTCGCAAACTGAAGGAGGTGGCACAACTTAATGCTGAGGGTAGGGACATTATCTCCCTAGCTATTGGTAGTCCTGATATGCCCCCTTCGAAGCAGACTATTGATAAACTATGTGAGGTGGCTCAGCAGCCTAATGCTCACGGCTATCAGCCCACACAGGGTACGCCTGAACTGCGTGAGGCAATGGCTGACTTCTACAAACGTTGGTATAATGTAAGCCTCGATGCCAAGACTGAGGTACTCCCTTTGATTGGTTCAAAGGAAGGTATCCTTCACGTAACGCTGGCTTTCGTGAATCCTGGTGATGAGGTTCTGGTGCCTAATCCAGGCTATCCTACTTATACCTCTTTAAGTAAGATTCTGGGTGCTAAGATCGTGAATTATGATTTGCGAGAAGATAATGGATGGCAACCCGACTTCGACGAATTGGAGAAGATGGATTTGAGCAAAGTGAAGCTGATGTGGACCAACTATCCCAATATGCCTACAGGCGGTCGTGCCCGAATGGAGACTTACGAGCGCTTGGTTAAGTTTGCCAAGGATCATGATATTGTGGTTGTAAACGATAACCCTTATAGCTTTATCCTGAGCGAAGAGCATCTGAGCATCCTGCAGGTACCTGGTGCCAAGGATTGTTGTATTGAGTTCAACTCAATGTCTAAGAGCCATAATATGCCAGGTTGGCGTGTGGGTCTTTGTGCTTCTAATGCGCAGTTCATCCAGTGGATTCTTAAAGTACAGTCAAATATTGAGAGTGGTACCTTCCGTGGCATTCAATTAGCTGCTGCTGAGGCATATAGGAATGACGAGGCTTGGCATCGCGAATACAATATCGAGACCTATGCCCGTCGTCGTCAGTGGGCCGAGAAAATCATGGATATGCTGGGATGTACTTATGATAAGAACCAAGTGGGTATGTTCCTTTGGGGAAAGATTCCTGCTGACATCCAGAATGTAGAGGATCTCACAGAGAAGGTGCTCCATGAGGCACGCGTCTTCATCACCCCAGGCTTTATTTTCGGCTCGAATGGTGAGCGCTATATCCGTATCTCGCTCTGCGCCAAGGAAGAGAAAATCAAGGAAGCACTTGAGCGTATCAAGGCTATAAAAAAATAGAATAGTAAAAATAAAGATATAATTATGAGTTTAGAATTAGCCCCCTTAAATTTGCCAAGTGATAATGAGCGTCCGTTCGTTATTGCTGGCCCATGCTCTGCTGAAACCGAAGAGCAAGTAATGACCACTGCCAAGCAATTGGCTATGAAAGGTTGCCACAATTTCCGTGCAGGTGTATGGAAACCTCGTACTAAACCCGGTGGTTTCGAGGGTCATGGAGAACCCGCCTTGCAGTGGCTGAAACAAGTAAAAGAAGAGACCAAGATGCTCGTATCTACAGAGGTTGCTACCCCCGAGCATGTTGAGTTGGCATTGAAATATGGTATTGATATCCTTTGGGTGGGCGCCCGTACATCTGCAAACCCCTTTGCTATGCAGGCTTTGGCCGACTCTCTGAAAGGTGTTGATGTGCCTGTCTTCGTAAAGAATCCCGTGAACCCTGATTTGGAACTCTGGATTGGTGCCTTGGAGCGTATCAACGGTGCAGGTATCAAACGTCTGGGAGCTATCCATCGTGGTTTCTCTTCATACGACAATAAAATCTATCGTAATACGCCTATGTGGCAGATTCCTATCGAGCTTCATCGTCGTATACCTGAGTTGCCTATTATCAGTGACCCCAGTCACATCGGTGGTCGTCGTGAACTGATTGCTCCCTTGTGTCAGCAGGCAATGGACCTGGGCTTCGATGGACTTATTATCGAGAGCCATTGCGATCCGGATAAGGCTTGGAGTGATGCTAAGCAGCAGGTAACCCCCGATGTATTGGATTACATCCTCTCGCTGCTGGTCATCCGTGATGAGCATACCACGACAGAGGGTATTCAGCAGTTACGTAAGCAGATTGATGAACTCGATAATCAGATTATGGACATCCTGACCAAGCGTATGCGTGTTTGCCGTGAGATTGGTCAGTATAAGAAGGAGCACAACATGACTGTTTTGCAGACTTCTCGTTACAATGAGATTCTGTCAAAGCGTGGTGCTCAGGGTTCACTCTGTGGTATGTCGCCCGACTTCGTTGCTCATGTATTCGAGAGTATTCATGAGGAGAGTGTTCGTCAGCAGATAGAGATTATAAATAAGTAAAAGATTGGAACTTAGGAAACCAATGAGAATATTAGTTATGGGAGCAGGTAAGATGGGCTCGTTCTTCATCGACCTGCTGAGCTTCGACCACGAGGTGGCTGTGTTTGAACGTGATGCTAAGCGCATGCGCTTCACCTACAACTGCCAGCGGTTTACTACCTACGAGGAGATTAAGGCTTTTGAGCCAGAGTTGCTGATTAATGCCGTCACACTGAAATACACTATTCCTGTGTTCAAGGAGGTGATTCCTTACCTGCCTAAGGAATGTATTATCAGCGATATAGCCAGTGTGAAGACTGATTTGAAGGATTTTTATGTGGAGACGGGCATGCGCTACGTGTCTACTCACCCGATGTTCGGTCCAACTTTCGCTAATCTGCAGCAGCTCTCTGAGGAGAATGCTATCATTATCAGTGAGGGCGATTATATGGGACGTATTTTCTTCAAGGACCTCTATAGTAAGTTGGGACTCAATATCTATGAATATTCCTTCGAGGAACACGATAAAACGGTGGCTTACTCTTTGAGTATTCCCTTCGTTTCCACCTTCGTTTTCGCTGCTGTGATGAAGCATCAGGATGCCCCTGGTACTACCTTCAAGCGCCACATGCGTATTGCCAAGGGCGTGCTCAATGAAGATGACTATCTGCTTCAGGAAATCCTGTTCAACCCCTACACTCACGACCAGGTGTCACAGATTCGTACGGAGTTGAAGGAACTCCTTGAAATTATCGATAATAAGGATGCTGACGGAATGAAGCGCTATCTCACTAAGATTCGCGATAATGTGCGTCGTGACATCGAAATAAAGCGATAACATTTCTTTGCTCGAAATAGAATGAAAGATTCATCAGAAAATATGGTGGGTCTTTCATTTTTTTTTAGTACCTTTGCAGCCGAATTCGAATTTAACAATTGTTTTAGGAATGAATATTTCTTATAAATGGCTGAAAGAATACGTTGATTTCGACCTTTCGCCGCAGCAGGTATGCGATGCACTCACCTCTACGGGACTCGAAGTTGACGCTCTGGAAGAAGTACAGTCCATACGTGGTGGACTGAAAGGACTCTATGTGGGTAAGGTGCTCACTTGCGAAGTGCATCCCAACTCTGATCACCTGCATGTAACGACAGTTGATCTGGGCAAGGGCGAACCCTCACAGATTGTGTGTGGTGCTCCTAATGTGGCTGCTGGTCAGAAAGTTATCGTTGCTGACCTGGGCTGCGTGCTCTATGATGGTGATCAGGAATTTGTTATCAAGAAATCAAAATTACGTGGCGTTGAGTCTAACGGTATGATCTGTGCCGAGGACGAGATTGGCGTAGGCACCAGCCACGATGGCATCATCGTGCTCCCTGAGGAAGCTGTAGTAGGTACGCCCGCTGCTGAGTATTACAATCTGGAGAGCGACTGGCTCATCGAGGTGGACATCACAGCCAACCGTGCTGATGCCCTGTCTCATTGGGGTGTAGCTCGCGACCTCTATGCTTGGCTCAAGCAGAATGGCTATGAAACCAGTCTCCACCGTCCCGTGGTCGATGATTTTGTCATCGATAACCACGACCTCCCCATCTCTGTAGAGATTGAGAATACTGAGGCCTGCAAGCGCTATGCTTGTGTGAGCGTTACTGGTTGTGAGGTGAAGGAATCACCCGATTGGCTGAAGAACAAGCTGACCACCATTGGTCTGCGTCCTATCAATAATATCGTAGATATCACAAACTATGTGATGATGGCCTATGGTCAGCCTTTGCACACTTTCGATGCCGATATGGTGAAGGGTCATAAGATTGTGGTGAAGACCATGCCCGAAGGTACACCTTTCGTAACACTCGATGGTGAGGAACATAAGCTTTCTAATCGCGACCTGGCTATCTGCAACGCTGAGGATCCCATGTGTATCGCTGGCGTGTTTGGCGGAAAGGGTAGTGGTACCTACGAGACCACTAAGAACGTAGTGCTCGAGAGTGCTTACTTCCATCCCACATGGATTCGTAAGTCAGCCCGTCGTCACGGCCTCTCTACAGATGCTTCGTTCCGTTTCGAGCGTGGTATCGATCCCAATGGTGTTATCTATGCCCTGAAGCAGGCTGCTCTGCTCTGCAAGGAGTTGGCAGGCGGTAAGGTCTCTATGGAGATCTGCGATGTTTATCCTGAGAAGATGGAGAATGCCGTTGTTGACCTGCAGTACAGCTATGTACACAACCTTGTAGGTAAGGACATCCCCGTTGAGACTATCAAGAGCATTTGTGAAACATTGGAGATGAAGGTGCTCAGCGAGACTGCTGAAGGCCTGAAACTCGAGATTCCTGCTTATCGTGTGGATGTTACTCGTCCTTGCGATGTGGTTGAGGATATCTTGCGTATCTATGGCTATAATAATGTAGAGATTCCTACACAGTTGAAGTCAAGCCTCGTTATCAAGGCCGAGGAAGACCGCAAGCATAAGTTGCAGAACCTCGTTTCAGAGCAGTTGGTAGGTGCTGGCTTCAATGAAATTCTGAATAACTCGCTGACAAAGACTGCCTATTATGGCGAGGACGAGACAGTGGTAAAGATTATGAACCCCCTGTCAAGTGACCTTGGCGTGATGCGCCAGACGCTGCTTTATGGTGGTCTTGAGAGCGTGGAGCACAACGTGAAACGTAAGAATGCCAACCTGCGTTTCTTCGAGTTTGGTAACTGCTACTTCTTCGATCCTGAGAAGAAGAACGAAGATAACCCCATGCAGGCTTACAAGGAAGAGAACTTCATGGGCATCTGGGTAACAGGTAAACGCGTAGAGGGCTCGTGGGCACATCCCAATGAGGATTCTACTTATTACGAGCTGGCTGCCTATGTTCAGAATATCCTGAGTCGCATTGGTATGAAGCAGGGCCTGATGGTTCAGAAGAAGTCAGAGAATCCTAACTTCTCTGCTGGCATCGTTATCGAGAATCGTGGTGGCAAGAAGCTCATCGAGATGGGTATCCTGTCTAAGAAGCTCCTGAAGCAGTTCGACCTGCAGCAGCCTGTCTATTTCGCTGAGCTCAACTGGACTCTGCTGATGAAGGCTACGAAGAAGAACGAGGTGACCTTCACCGAGATTTCTAAGCATCCTGCCGTAAGTCGCGACTTGGCTCTGTTGGTTGATAATGCCGTAGAGTTCGCACAGATTGAGCAGATTGCTCGTCAGACGGAGAAGAAACTCCTGAAGAAAGTTGAGCTCTTCGATGTTTACGAAGGCAAGAACCTGCCCGCTGGTAAGAAGTCGTATGCTGTGAACTTCATCCTGCAGGATACTGAGAAGACGATGAACGACAAGCAGATTGATGCTATCATGCAGAAGTTGATTGCCAACCTGAAGAAGCAGCTCAACGCAGAGCTCCGCTAACATTAAGCATTAAAAGATTAAAAATTAAAATACAATGGGAAGAGCATTTGAATATCGTAAAGCTACAAAGCTGAAGAGATGGGGCCACATGGCCAAGACATTTACAAAAATCGGAAAGCAGATTGCCATCGCCGTGAAGGCTGGTGGTCCTGAGCCCGAGAACAACCCCGCACTGCGTGCCTGCATCGCCAACGCAAAGCGTGAGAACATGCCGAAGGATAACATTGAGCGTGCTATCAAGAACGCTATGGGTAAGGACCAGAGCGATTATAAGGAGGTAACTTACGAGGGATATGGCCCTCACGGAGTTGCTATCTTCGTTGAGACTCTGACCGATAACACCACACGTACCGTTGGTGATGTTCGTTCAGTATTCAATAAGTTCAATGGTAATCTGGGTACTCAGGGTTCTCTGAGCTTCCTCTTCGACCATAAGTCTGTGTTCACCTTCAAGAAGAAGGACGGACTGGATATGGACGAGATGATTCTCGACCTGATTGACTACGGTGTAGATGATGAGTTCGACGAGGACGAGGAGGAGAACAGCATCACTATCTATGCAGATCCTTCTTCTTTCAGTGCTATCCAGAAGCACTTGGAGGAGAACGGCTTTGAGGTAACTGGTGCTGAGTTCACCCGTATCCCCAACGATCTGAAGGACGTTACTCCTGAGGAGCGCGAGACTATCGACAAGATGGTTGAGAAGCTCGAGGACTTTGACGATGTGCAGACTGTTTACACCAACATGAAGCCCGAGGAATAATTTCTTTGAGACTATAAAAGTAAAAAAAGCGAGAATCTTTGTTGTATTTTCGCTTTTTTTTTTGTACCTTTGACCCCACAAACTAATAAACTCAAAACAAATAACTAACTATGATCCGAACTATTATCTCATGCTTTATGCTTGCTGTTGCTATGTGTGCATCAGCCAAAAACCCTTACAAGTCATATACTGCAAACCTGCCATTTGCTATTCAGGAGTTCAAGGCTCCCAAGATTCCCAATCGTCAGGTTCTTTTATCCGATTTCAATGCCGACCCCACAGGTGCTGTGCTTTGTACGGAAGCCTTTGCTAAGGCCATCAATACGCTGAGTCAGCAGGGTGGGGGACATCTTATCGTGCCGCGTGGCGTTTGGCTCACTGGTCCTATTGTGCTCAAGTCGAATATTGACTTCCATCTGGAGAAAGGTGCAGTGGTGCTCTTTGCTGCCGACGAGTCGCTTTATCCACTTATTGAGACTTCTTTCGAGGGCTTGGACACCCGTCGTTGTCTGTCGCCCCTGAGTGCCAATGGTGCTGAGAATATCAGTATCACGGGCGATGGCGTTATTGATGGCAATGGTCAGTATTGGCGTCCTGTGAAGAAAAGTAAGGTTACTGAGAGTCATTGGAAACGCGTGCTTGAAATTCCTGGTAGTGTGGCTATGAGGAAAGACTATTGGGTACCTTCCGAGGGTTATGCCAAGGGAGAAAAGGGCGCTAATATGAACGTTCCAAAGGCTGAGACCGAAGAAGAGTGGCAGGCCGTGAAGCGTTTCCTGCGCCCAGTAATGGTAAGCCTCGTTAATTGTAAGAATGTGCTCCTTCAGGGCGTTATTTTCCAGAACTCGCCTGCTTGGAACATCCATCCCCTGATGTGCGAGAATATCATCATCGATCGTGTCTTGGCTCGCAATCCGGCCTATGCTCAGAATGGTGATGCCCTCGACCTCGAGTCGTGCCGTAACGCCCTGATTATCAACTCACGTTTCGATGCTGGCGATGATGGTATCTGTATTAAGAGTGGTAAGGATAAGGATGGACGTCGTCGTGGTCGTCCCTGCGAGAATGTGGTGGTCGATGGCTGTACCGTCTTTGCTGGTCATGGTGGCTTCGTCGTAGGCTCAGAGATGAGTGGTGGCGTCAGGAATATCTCTGTAAAGAATTGTCAGTTCGTGGGCACCGATGTTGGCCTGCGCTTTAAATCCACTCGCGGACGCGGCGGTATCGTAGAGAATATCTTCATTGATGGCATTTCTATGACCGATATCGCTACCTATGCCGTTACCTTTAATATGTATTATGGTGGAAAGTCGGTGGCCGAGGTCTTGGCCGATGGTGGTACGAATACTGATGTGCCTTCGATGCCTGTCACAGAGGAGACGCCTATCTTCCGCAATATCGACATTCGCAACGTGAACTGCTATCATGCCGGCTATGCTATGGAGTTCAACGGACTGCCTGAGATGCCTATCGATGGTATCAACCTCGAGAATATCAATATCTCAGCCCGTCATGATACCACCTTCCAATACAGCAAGAATATCACGAAGAAGAACGTCAATATCACGCTGTATTAAATGAAAAGACGATTAAGATTGAATCAGACGCATATATTCGTCGTAGCTGATATACCTGCCGCCCATCGACTCCAGATGGGCGGTTTTTAATTGACAGTCAATGATGCTACCATCCAGTTCCTGCATGGTCTTAGCCAAATAGATTAGCGCCAGCTTTGACCCGCTGGGCACCAGCGAGAACATACTCTCGCCAAAGAAGGCCGACCCGATATTCACG
>Ga0265298_10005781_pt1 | contig 15406 bp, 3 predicted proteins | sample AusTroGonzalo_MG_3_FD_193486 | JGI IMG/M metagenome (GOLD analysis project Ga0265298, IMG submission 193486) | Bovine rumen microbial communities from tropical cattle in Woodstock, Queensland, Australia - Gonzalo_01 | ecosystem: Host-associated > Mammals > Digestive system > Stomach > Rumen ... | reverse complement strand
CGCGCGCCATCGCCTCCTTGCCGGGTCCGCCCATGTCGGGGTTGATGATGACGCCGCTGGTGAGCGCCCAGTCGGCGGACGTCATGTCGGGCGTAATCACGCACTTTCTGCCGAGGGCGGAGAACTTGCCGGCCGTCATGTCGGGCGCGGAGGTCCTGAGGAACGCGTAGAGGGGCGCGCCCGTGTCGTTGTCGGAACTGAGCTGGATCGTAAACGTCGCCTGCTCGCCTTCGTTGTAGATGTCCTTGTCCTTCGTGACGGTCACGGACTTCGGTGCGGCGACGGACGCGACGAGCTTCACGGTCGCCTTGTTCTTGTTGATCGGCTCCGTGATCTCGACCTGGGTCGTGAACACGCCGCCGACGCTGGTGGCGGAAGAGGTCGTGTACTTGATGACGGGCAGGTTGCCGGAGCTGTCGCGGAGCGAGCCGTCGGCGGAGATGTAGTACGTTCCCGCGAGGTCTTCGAAGGGCTTCGCGTCGTTGAGCTTGACCCTGATCTTGTAGCCGTCTTCAGGCGCCGCGACATGCTCGTCGGCGTAGGTGTCGGCCACGATCAGTTCAAGCGGGAACTCTTCGCCCGCGACGGCGCTGATGGTGTCGCCGTCCTCCGGCGAGAGGAATTCGGGATTGCGCGCTATGACGTTTATGCCGGTCGGGATCCACCTGTCGGAGGGGATGGCCGTCGTGGTGATGGAGGGGTAGAAGTCGAGCGTGTCGGCATCGGTGTTGGAGTCCGCGCGGAAGAGATACACGTAGACTTTCTGCGCAAGGGTGAGGCCGGACTGCCCCTTGGGGATGGTGACGGTCGCCGTCTCGGTGAGCGCGGCGCGGGTCTTCACGTTGTCGGAAATCGTCGAGAACATGACGTAGTCGGACATCGTGAGATCCGTGTGGGTTCCGATCTTCGGGGTCACGGTGACGACGAGGTCTTCCTCGACGGCCTGGGTGAGGTAGACGTTGAGAACGGTCGCGGCCTTGCGCCAGCCGTTGGAGATGGCGACGTAGGCGGGGTCGTCATCGGCCACAATCATGATGGAGGCGGGCAGGGGTTCGACGCACTTCACGGGGACGGTGAGGTAGTCCTTCTCCTGCTGGGGCACGCTCATCGAATGGTTGTAGTTGTAGTGGTCCCACTGGCTGAGGACGAGCTTGCAGGACTCGCCCTGGGTCACGCCCTCGAGGTCGAAGTTGGCGTACGTCGCGCCGCCCTCGATCGTGACCGTGCCGACGCGCGTCCACTTCTTTATCGCGTTGCCGCTGGTGTCGTAGCCCGTGACCAGCTCCTTGAGTTCGCCGCCGGCGACCGAGACCGCATTGTCGTCCGTGGACCAGACGTAGAGGGAGACCTTGTCCTCGGCGACCGCGGACATGGCGAGCGACGGAGTCTGGCCGACGGGAATCGTCGAGCCCTCGTGGATCGAGCGCCAGAGCGTTCCGGCGCTCTCCCACTTGCTGTCGAAGTCGACGGTCTTCACGTAGAAGCCGCACTTCGACAGAGACCAGTCCTTCACCGGGCTGCCGGTCTCCGGCGCGACAATGCCGGTTTTGGTGCCGAAGTAGAGCTTCACGTCGTTGCCGTTCGTGTTCGTGATTTTCCACTTGTCGGTGTTGTTCAGGAGATACGACTTCGACTCGTCGTCGTACTGCACCGAACCGTCCTCGCTCGCGAGGACTATAGGGAGCGCGAAGTCGCCCGGCCTCGTCGTGTACGAGAAGATGAAGTCGGTGAAGGCCGGCCTTGAACTGAGGTTCTTGACGGACTCGAGCTTGGCCCAACGGAGCTCGCCCGAGACGTAGATGCCGATCTCAAGCGGGAAGAGCAAGTCGTCGATGATTTGCTCGTTCAGCCCGACGTGGGAGAGTTTCCACGTCGAGTTCGCGTCGCCGACGGTCCGCCACACAAGGCGCAGATTGAAGTACACCGTCACGCCCGACGTCAACGGATTGTCTATCGTGGCGTACGCGGGCACGCTGTTGCCCTGGTAGTCGCAGGGGCGGATTTCGTATATGTCGCCGCCTGCGGCGTAGGCCGCCGTACCGGACGCGAGTCCGGCGACGAGAGCCAGTGTCTTTAGGATTTTGCCTGTCTTCATCGTGTGTCCCCTTTACTTGTGAAGTTCGTTGTTTGCGTTCGTTTCTGCTTCAGATCGTATGTGGCCGGCGTCGCCGCGCATCTGCGCGGCGACCATTGCGCTGACTTTCATGGCGTTTTCGGCGAATTCCTTTTCGCGCCGCGCGACCTCCGCGTTCAGCGCGTCGAGCTCCTCCTGCGCGGCCTCGCGCCTCTTCGCCTCCGCCAGCGCGCGGCGCGCCTCGATAATGCCGGCGCGCAGTTCCTTGGCCCGGTCCTTTACGGCGTTGAGACGCTTACGGTACTCCGGATCCTTCATCCTCGCCTTGACGGGGTCCGTCTCGACCGGCGCGGCGGGGGCGGCAGGCTCCGCCGGCGGCGTGTTCCCGCCGTCCTTGCCGCACCCGGCCAGCAGGGCCGCCGCGAGGGCGACCGCCATTGTCGCGTTTCTGGTTGTCATTGGTAGTGGTTCTCCTGTTCAAGCACCTCTACGGAGAAGGGCTTTCTCGTGGTGTCGATCATCCACCTGTAGAACACGGGGGTGTAGCCGTGCTCGTCGACCCAGTCTTTCCATCCCGCGCTGTAGCCGGGAGTATCCGTGCCGAGCGGATTCCTTATGTCGATGGACGTGTTGTGCTCGGAATCGAAAGAGTTGTCGTGGAAGACGAAGTACCTGAGCGGCAGCCACTTGCTGTCGTCCGATATGATGTCCCCCGGTCCGCCGTTCGCCAGCAGCCCGGACACCTTGAACGTCACGCTCGTCCAGCTCCATTCCGTGTCGTTCTCGTAGTCCCACGAGATTTCTCCGGGAGCGAGGCCGCGCAGCACATACGGCGACCAGGCCTCCTGGCCGTAGTGCGGATTCGTGACGTCCTCGGTCGCGTTCGTGATGTAAATGCCGATTTTGATGCGAACGTTCCCTTCGTCGCCGACCTCGTGCGCCGGGTCGACGATTCCGCCGCGGAGGTACAGGTCGCCCATGGTGGGATCCATGTCGAGCCAGTACATCTCGTTGATCGTGAGTTCTGTCGCCTGGCTCTTGTCGCCGCCGTACGGCCAGTACTTGGCGAGCTTCAGCTCGTCGCTGTCGGGATCGTCCCAGTCGCCGTACAGGGACTTGCGGTTCGAGAACCAGTCGACGATCGCGTCCTTGTACGGATTGCTGTCGTCGATGCCGAGATTCCTTATGCTCTCCTTGAGCTGCGCGAAGCCGGTAACCGTAACGTTGTTGGATATGCCGACGCCGACGCTCACCGTGTACGTGCGGCGGACGGGGTCGGACGATATGTCCTCGGCGTCAACCGGCGAGCCGTTCGTCGTCACCTGCGCCAGCTCGAACCACGGATCGACGCGGTACGTGACGTTGGTCCCCGTCTCGCTGCCCTTCTGGACGACGAGCACCTGCGGGGCTGTCGAGTCCACCGCCTCGCCGACGGTCTGCGTTATGTGGCCGAACTCCTGGTCGACGGTGAAGGTCACGAGTACCGAGGAGCCGTTCGGCGTCGGGTGGTCGGGATTGATGTACTGTCCCTCGTTTATCCTGCCCGGAGTGCGCTTCATCGTGGAGTTCCACATGTTCGTGCTCGAACCCCTGCCGGTGAACACGCCCAGGGACGTATTGGTGTCGGTCGGCGCGGGCGAGCTGTCGAAGCCCGCGAAAAACAGGTTCGTCGTCCCGAGCAGCGCGTTCATGTTTTTGACGAAATTGGTCGGATAGTACGGAGCGAGCCATCCGTTAGATTCGATTATGTCGGAGCCGCAGCATGCGACCTGGTGCTCGACGATCCCGCTCGGGCGCACAAGCTGTATCGCGAGCGGATAGATGGAGCTTATCTCGCCGGATTCGGGAACGGCCTGGCCGCCGTATTCGATCGTCCAGATTCCGTCCAGCGTGCCGTTCTCCTTCTTCATGATGTCGGAGCCCGTGTACTCGGGACCCACGTCCGGGCGCGGATAGGCATACGGCGTCGCGACGACGCGGAAGACCATGTTGGACGCCATGCCGGCATTGCCCGCCTTTTTCGGCTCGAGGTTGTCGCCGAACCTGGCCAGGACATTAGTGGTGATGGCGGACTGCGACAGGTCCTCCTGCAGGTCGCCGTCGAGGGAGCGGATCTCCCAGCCGGTGATGTCGGCCTCCACCGGCACCGCTATTTCGACGTACTGGTTCAGCGGGTCCTCTTCGAGGACCCACTCCCCTTCGGAGGTGATCTCGCCGTGGCCGTTGATGTTCACCTCGTTGATCCACGCCCAGTGCGGAGCGACCGTATCCATTATGTTGAACGCGGCGAAGGAACTCTCCCCGTCGTTGTAGTTGAGCGGCGAGTACCAGTCGGGAACCTCCCAGTCCGCCGCCATGAGCCTGTTGGTGACGGGCTTGTCGCCGCCCTTCATGTAGTAGACGACCTCGAGCATGTACTGGTAGACCGTTCCTGCGGAATCGTATGTCGAATCGATTACCGCCGTCGGCGTCGGGAGATACCCGGAACGGTAGATAAGCTCGCCGCCCGTCGCGAGGCGGAGCCATGCCGACTGCGCGAGGTCGTTCGTGCGCCAGTTGTCGTAGCCCCACGGGAACTTCGCCGGATACCACGACAGGCGGACCCTCGGTTCGCGGGCGAGGTCGATGTCCTCCGGGAGCTGCGCCGGGTACACTTCGCACTGCACGCCCCACGCCTCGCCGCAGAGAGGCTGCTCGCTCTCGCCGGGCACGTTCGGCACGGGGCCGAGCGTGTCGAGGCCGGTGCGGAACGCGCCGACTTTCCTGAACGCCATCCTCGCGCGGACCGCCTCGGAGACGACTATTTCGTCGATGAGCGCCCGCGCGGGCGAGAAGTACCCGTACTCCGCAGGGAGATCCGCGTCTAGCTCGGAGCCGGTGACGCCCTCGACGCCGGGAACCGCGAGGCGGAACGCCATGTACGCCTCGTTCGGTTCGGTCTTGTACGAGTAGATCTCGTAGACCGAGTTCGTCACGTAGAAGTCCTTGAGCGGCGTCCAGCGGTCGTTCATCTGGCCGGTGAGCGAGCCGTAGAGCCTCACCAGCGCGGGCTTGTCGGCGTTCGCGTTGTAGCGCCGCGCCTTGAACGCGATCTCGCCGACCATGCTGGAGCCGAAGGTCGGGGTCTGGACGAACGGCAGATGTTCGGTGTACGCCGCGAGCTGCAGATCGTCCACGTCGGAGTCGACCGAGTCGTTGAGCGCGAGCGAAAGCCCCATCTTCGAGGCGGAGACCGTATAGTCGGGCAGATACATTCTCTTTTCGGAATCTTTGCCCCGGTTGTCGGTGCCGATCGTCCTGAGGTTCCAGCCCCACCACGACGAGGTGTCCAGCATCGGCTCGTCGCGGCTGACCACCTCGGTTATGTAGATGTCGCCGAACTTGGACTCGTCCGTCTCGTTCGTCACGGAGTTTACCACCTCAGGATCCATTATGATTCGCGCCATGCCCGTGACGCCGTGCATTCCGAAGTAGCAGCTCCTGAAACCGTAGGCCCGCTCGCTCGCCGGCAGGTCCGCGAACGGGAAGTTGGTCATGTTGGTCCAGCGGCTGTCCCCGAACGGCGCCTCGGCAAGGTTCTTCACGTCGTAAGTGTCGATGTTCGTCGCGATCTGGACGTACAGGTTCACGTTCGGCTGCGCGTCGCGGTATTCGAACGCTATCATGCCCAGACCGATACCGCGCCCGAATTTGCCGTCGAACACCGGCGACTTGATGGCGCACGGGGTCCCGGGCTTCGTGCGCTTTGCGGAAAGGAGTATCGACTCGTCCTTTATCCAGCCGGAGTAGAACGAGAAGTTGGTGAGTCCGCCGGTGCCGGTGAGGCTGTCGGCCGGGAAGGTGTCGTAGGGCACGTAGTTCGCGACGGTGTACGATTCGCCGATTCTGTTGTTCCAGCTGTCGCCGCGCCACTGCTTGATGACGACATTGTCGATGACGACGTCAGTCCTCATGTCATATATGTCGCCTACCGTCGCGATCCTTACGGAGCAGTCGTCCGTAGAGTAGAGGTTGAACGTGCAGCTCTCGCCAAGCCGCGTGGACGTGCCGAAGCTCGAGAAGTTCGTAATCGCCAGCGGATGGTCGCCGTCGAATGCGGCCGTTCCGGCGGGCGCCGTGTAGATGCCGATTCCTTGCTCCGTGGCGTAGCCTTTAAGCCCCCATTCGTTCTGGTTGGTGGCGAACGCTTCCATGCGGCCCTTCTTGACTCTCCAGTTGCCGTAAGCGACATCGTTGTAGTTTGTGAGGCTCCGCGCGGCATGGTCCGTCAGATAGAACGACGGCCTCTTGTCCGTGTAAGTGTCGATCTTGTTGTTCTGGGTGAAATTGTTGATGAACGGGGTGGCCTTCGAGAGCATCGTCGGCCGAAGGAGTACGCCTGGGCAGTTTGCGGCGAGAACGCCCATCGTGCCGTATGTCAGGCGGTCTTCCGACGCGTCGCGGTAGCAGATGCTGTTGAAGTTGCCGGCGAAGGCGCTGTCGAGCGAGGCCGACGGCTGGACCCCGGACGCACAGTTGCGCCTGTATCCCGCCATGATGCATGTTACGCCAGTCGCATTCGACACGGAGAGGTACAACGGCATGTAGCCGCCGCTCATGCCGCTTGTCAGCGGGAAGTCCGAATATGTGGTGTTGCCGAACTTCGCGTAGTTAGTGATGACGCCGAGACAGGTTCCGCTCATCCGCCCGCTGTCGTTTACGTGCCAGCGGTAGAGCGAAAACACCTGGCCGCGCTGCCAATAGTTGGAACTGGCCGGGTAGTTCACGAGCGCCTGCTCGACCCGGAATTCGTAGCACCCTTCGCCGGGCATGTGATACGCTATGAGTGAAAGCGATCCGTTGCCGCTGTAGCTGGTGCTTCTGTTGATGTCGAACGCACCGCGCGCGGTAACCGTGTAGTTCCTCATCTGCGTCTTGTTGCCGCTGTCGAGATAGCAGAAATCGCCGAGCTCCACGAACTGCGCGACGCGGGCCGTGAAACTGACGGACTCGAGACCGCGCGGGGAGAGACCGGGATCGACGAACTGGAAGAATCCTTCGCCGAGACCTTTCATCTGGAAGGCGCGCCCGATTCTCGTGTCCTTGTACTTCTCGGCGACCCACATTCCAGGACCCGCATCCCAGCCGTTCAGCGTTCGCGCGGCGTTGAACGGCTCGTAGTCGGCCTTGGTGTACGCGTTCGACGATGTGAAAGTCTCCTCCCAGAACATGTTCGTCGCGGGCATGTCGAGCCAGCGTTCGAAATTCTCGGCGATCGTCACGGCCTTGGACGACGCGCCGGCCTTCGACTCGTCCTCCGTGGAACTCCCGACGAAGACGGACTTCTTCGCGTCGTTCCATCCGTTGAAGTTCTGATAGTCCGCGTGGACCGCCGTCACGGAAAGCGTACTGTCGTCGACCTGGAACATGAGGTAGCCCGTCTCGTAGTCGAGATCCATCTCGCGCCAGTCGTCGTCGGTGCAGACCTCCATGAGTCCGCTCATGGGCCAATCGTTCATCGCGTCGCCGTTCGGCTGCCAGACGGCACGGTTCTCGCTGAAGCCGGTGGAGCCGGGTTCTTGCAGGTTCAAAGCCTCGAAATGGTAGCGCATCCTCGGATAGTTCTTCGCGTCTTCGTAGTCGGATTTGACCGTCTTCAGGTATCCGCGCCAGACGTGGTCGCCGACAAGCTCCATCTCGACGGTGTTGGTCACCGAGGTGAGCTCTCCCTTCTCGTCGAAGTACACAACAACGAGATTCAGCGCTTCGTAGTCGCTCTTGCCGTCCCTCAGGCGCACGAACCAGTCCGTGCCACCGCTCTGGTATGCCGTATCGGCCCTGTTCGTCACGAACTCGACCGCCTCGGAGTAGCCGGGAACGCCGAGGTCGTGGCCGGAGTAGTCCACGTACTTGTAGTACGGCGCGTTGAGGCCGATCTCATAGAAGAACTCCATGTCGCCCTGCTTCTTCGGGACGTCGAGCGGCTCCATCGACGTGAAGTCGTTGTTCTTGTCGAGGCGCACGCGCTTCCATTCGTCCGTCTGCTGGTCAAGATAGCGCCAGCGGTAGCACATCCTCGCGGAGGTTACGAGTTCGTCGGGATCGAATCCGGGCTGCGAGCCGTTGATCACGTAGTTCGCCCAGGCGCGGCCGTAGACGCCCTCTTCGCCGATCGCCGGGAACGGCACGTTGAACGCGACTTCCTGGCCAAGGATCTGCTTGCCGTAGAGGCTGTCCTTCATGATGCCGAACGGGTTCAGGTCGGCGCGCATGGAGGGATACGACGCGATTATGTTGTCGAAAAGTATCATCGCGCCGTTGTCCGGCACCTTGGTCTCGTCTATCGAGACGCGCCTTATCCTGAAGCGCGCGGGGCAGGTTATGTTGAGCGGAACGACCACGCGGTAGAAGTTGCCGGTCGTTCCCCCGTTGACGACGGAAAGCGCAAACGCTCCAGCCTCGGCGTTCGTGACCTGGAACACCCGCTCCGCCTCGTCGGCGCCGTCCCAATCCATCTTGTAGAGTGTCGGTGCGACGGGGAACCACGCCGCGCCGCCGTACTCGTTTGTCGTAACGGATACGAGATTGGAGGCTACGACGTCCCCGGTTTCCGCGTCGATGATCTCTTCCCAGTTCTCCTTGTACGTTATGATGCGGTCGTCCAGCGGCGCCTCGGTGGACCCGACGACGTTCGTCGCGACTTCGACGACAATCCTGTACGGCGACGATTCGTCGTCGGCCGTCACGTTGTTGTTCCAGCCGTTCACCGCGTCGAAGTATATCGTGCCGATGCCGTCGTCGTAGCACGGCGAGCAGATTGCGGCGTCATTGACGTTTTGCATCACGCACTGTCCGGCGGTGTTTCTGTTGGCGCGCGAAGCGGTGTGCGCGTTGATTCTCCTGGATGTGGACGACCAGTAGAGATAGTTCTGCAGAGAGCTCAGCGCACTGGTCGACCTCGTCGGGAAAGTATTTCCGTGACGGCAGCTGAAGAGACGCCAGAGTTTCTTGCCGTACCCGCGCGTCCAGAGGGTGAACGCCGTGCCGTCCTGCAGATTGAAGCCGTCTGCCGTATCGTTCTCGTCGATATGCCAGAATGTCGTCTGCTCTTCGTCGTTGACATCTATTTCGTCGTTGTCGTCGCGCTCGTAGTACCCCTGGTTTTCTACCGTGGCGCCGTCTGAACGCAAATCGCGGTTCATGAGCAGAACGCGACCGGACGAGCTTATGTCCTCGGAGAGCCCCGTAAGATCCACGTACGAGGAATGTACGAGTATGTCGAAGTCGAAGAAGGACGTGAAGTCGCCGTATTCGCCTTCGGCGGGAATCGTGAATATCGCCCTGTACGCGCCTTCTTCCGTCGGCATCGCGTCGAGTACCGACCCGTCGGCAAGGTTGACGATCTGCATGGCGGCTTCGCCGTTGACGGCGGTGCCCGCCGATATCACGCCCGGCTCGTCGCCGACGTACCAGGAGCTCTTGGAAATCGACGGCTCCACGGTCCAGCGGTTCTCAAGAAGCGCGCCCTTGCCCTTCTGGATTTCGCCGAACGTCGTGACGTTGCGCATGGCCTGTTCGTAGTCGGCCTTGATCCAGTCGTTGTCCGCCGTGGAGCCGAGAACGCGGAACTCGTCGAGCGCGGCCCAGAGGGGCGTCGTCTTGTTCTGCACGCCGGCACCGGTCGCGTTGACGCCGTAGTCGTACGAACTGCCGGCGAGATACAGCGGCAACGCCGGGTTCGTAGCATCAACGATGTCGTTCGTCGCTATGGGCGAGCCGTTCTCGTAGACGACAAGCTTGGAACCCCTGTACGCGAGGGCGAGATGCACGTACCCGCGGCCTTTGAGTCCGCTCGAAAGCGGCGTGGGCGACGTGGCCTCGCCGCCGCCGGACGCGGCGAGAAGGCTGCGGTCCGCATTGCCCCACATCTTCAACTCCCAGCCGTAGTCCACGCTGTGGCCGTCCTTGCGCGAAATGATGCACGGATTGGAATGCAAGTAATCGTAGACGTTGACCCAGCCGGAGAACGTAAACGCCCCGACTACGCCCAGCTCCTTGTAGTTGGGGACTTTGAATACATTGCCCTGAATGTCTCCAGAAGCCTTGTTGTCGGCGTTGACGCGGGCGAGACCTAGAACGCCGTTCGTGCTGACCTGCCGCGACAGATCGCCCTTGCCGGGCTGCTTCATCGCAGGCATCGCGTCGAGTCCGTTGCCGGACGAATCTGCGGAGGCGATTTCGCCCGTGGTGGCTTCGGCCCTGGAAATCTTCTCGTTGAAGTGCCAGACGCCCACGTAGTCGGACCAGACGTCCGCCGCCAGCACGGACGGCATGTCCACGTTGTACTGCTTGCCCCAGCACATGTAGAACTTCGTCGCGCCTGTCAGTTCGGGGATTCTGACCCAGATCAGCGATGTTCCGGACGGATCCCACGTGTCTATTTCGTGCGGATAGAGGGTTTCGCGGTCGATGCTGCAGAAGCGGATGTCCGAGCCGTCGGCCTTCACCTGCGAATAGTCGAAGCCCTCCGGCGAGCCGGCGGAAATCCTGACGAGCAGAGGGAATCCCGTATAGTTGGTCGTGAACACCGAGGAATCAACCGACACCTCGGCGAACTTGCCCGTACCCTTGACGGGGGAGCGTCCGCTCTGGAGAATCGAGAACTGGCAGTATTCGGGACCGGCGCCGTCGTAGTTGCCCGTTCCGAAGATTTCGGCCTTCAGCCAGTAGTCGCCGATTTCGGTGGGGACCTTCGACGAGTAGTTGCCCGTCTTGCCGTCCGAATAGGTGTACACGACCGTGCCCGGACCGTGATCGCAAGTCGGTGTGCTGGGCAGGTCGCCGTCTTCCCAGTTGTCGATATGCAGGTTCGAGATGAAGTTCGAGGACTTCTCGATAGACCAGTTGATTGTAACGGGAGCGGTGTCGCTCGGGTTGCCGTTCCAGTAGAAACCCGGTTTGAGGGTTACGGTGAACGTGAAGTTGCCGACGTTCGTGGCCTTTGCCGTGCCGCGAATCGAATAGGCGAACTTCGATTCGCGCATAATCGTGTGGAGATTGCCGTCGTAGACAATCGTCTGCGGAACGGGCTTAGTGACCGATTCGCTGATTACCTCGGAGATTCTGACGATTACGACGCCGCTGCCGCCCGCGCCGCCGAGTGTGTGGCCATCGTCAGGACTGCCGCCGCAACCGCCGCCGCCGCCGCCGAGACCGTCGACGCCGGACTCCGCGTCCGCAATCGGCGTGCCGCCGCGTCCGCCGCCGCCGTTGCCGCCCTTGCCGGTCTTCGCGCCGGTGCCGACATTGCCGAGACCGCCGCCGCCGCCGCCGCCGTAGTAGATTTCTTCGCCGGTGATGTCGCTCATGCGGCCCGCGCCGCCGTCGCCCGGCTGGCGCAGCGCCGCCGTCGACATTCCCTTCGCGCCCGCGCCGCCGCCGCCGCCGCCGGCATAGCCGTTGACGCCGTTGCCGCCGTTGTAGCCCTGGCCGGACGTTCCCGCTCCGCCGGTGGAGGTGATTCTCGCCGTGCTGGAACCGCCGCCGCCGCAGCCGCGTCGCGTCGCGGAATCGTCGCGGTTGCCGTTGGAGTGAGCGCCGCCGCCGCCGCCGCCGTACGCGGTTACGATGGTGGAACCAGCGTATGAAATCGTCGACGACTTGCCGTCGTTGCCGCGGGAGAGCGTCGTCGCGCTCGTAGCCGCCGCGCCGCCCGCACCGGGCTTGATCGTGTAGGTGTCGCCGGGAAGGAAGAAATAGTCGTTGGTCGCAACAACGCCGCCGCCGCCGCCGCCGCCGCCGCTGCCGGCCTTTTTGCTACCTATGGAATAGGTGGCGCCTGCTCCGCCGCCGCCGACGGCGAGAAAGCGACCGTAGCCCCTGCCCGAAAGCCGCAGGGTTCCTGAAACCGCAGTATTGGAATACACAAGCACGAGATCGCCGTCGACCCAGTTCGTGGCGGCGTTCGAAAATGTCACGGCGTCCGCGAGGTCCGCGCGCACGAACGGCGAGAGGACGACGGCTGCGGCGGCAACCATCGCCTTGAACGCTCTTTTACGCACTCTCATCATCATGCGACCCCTTTGTTTATTGGGTTTTCACAGTTTTTTACGTCCGCGTCCAAACGGCGCAAAACTACCCCGGACCGAGTCGAGGGCTTTCACGCCATTTTCGCTTCAACGTGAATTATACCATAAATGCAAATTTACTTCAATCGGAAATTTTAACGCACGAAGGGAGCGGATCGCTCCGCTCCCTTCGTTCAGGTACGCTGTACGCACCTTTTAGTTTTTGTCGGCGATGAACAGCTCGACCTTGTAGAAGCCCGCCGTGGCGGTGACTTCCTGGTAGGGATCGGCGGAATCGCCGACGTCGAACTCGCTTTCGCTCGCGAGCGACCAGGCGGCCGGCGAGAGCGACGCCGTCTTGTACACCTTGAACGTGATGGTGTAGTCCTTGGCGTTGGCGAGATCGTAGCCGACCTTGACCTTGCCGCCCTCGATCGCAATCGTCGGGCTGGGCAGATCGGCAACGTTGCCCGTGTTGTCGAGAAGTCCGAGCGCGTACGCCTGGGCGTAAGTCATGCCCGTGCCCTCGACCGTGTCGGTGAGCGTCTTGCCCGCCGGCAGGGTGATTGCCGCTGCGGCTTCGGCGGAGATTGTGAACGAATGGCTGCCGTCGCCGCCGTCGTAGGACGTGCCGCCCGACGAAGTGGTCGCTACGACGATTTCGACATCTTCCGTGCCGACGGCGTAGGAGTACGTGCCGTCGTCCACGGGAACGGCGACACCGCCGACCGTGACGCTGGAGAGAGTCCAGCCGGTATCGACAGCCACCGTGAACTTGATCGTCGAGTTCTTGTTCGCCTTGCCGTCCGTGACGCCTTCGGTGAACGTGACCGTCGTGTGCGCGGTGTTGGTCGTTACGTTGACGGTCTCCGCAACCGGCGGCTCGTCCTGCGCTGTCGTAACGACAACCGTGATGTCGTCGGTTCCGGTAATCTCGTAGGAGTACGTTCCGGAAACGTCCGCGATTTCGTCTCCGCCGATCGTGACGGAGTCGACATGGTAGTTCTCGTCAGTCGCAATCGTGAACGTGATCGTCGAGTTGACGTCCGCCTTGCCTTCGCCGTCGACGCCGGTCGTAAACGTTACCGCGGCATGGCCGTCTGTGCTGGACGACACGTTGACCTGCTGGACCACCGGGGTGTCGGCTTCAGTCTCCACGACAATTTCGATGTCTTCGGTGCCGACCTTGTAGGTGTAGGTGCCGTCTGTGCCCTGTGCGACATCGTTGATGGTTACTTCCGTAAGGTGGTAGCCTTCGGCCGCCGTGACGACGATTTCCAGTTCATCACCTTCACTGGCAGTCGCGCCGACACCTGTGACGGTCGCGTGGTCTGCGGTTATAGTGACGTCTACCACGACAGGGTCGCGCGGCTCGACCACGAAGTAGTCTCCGTCTATGGACGGGAGAGATCCGTCGGCCAGATAGTTGATGCCGTCGAACAACTGATCTATGGTCGTCGCACCGTATCTGTAGAAGTTGCCGCGCACGATCGAGAGCGTCGCAGCATAGGTTTCGGTGTCGTTTAGCACCGCACCGAATGTCGCCCCCTTGTCTGTCGTGTTTTCGGCACCATCGCCGATCACGAGATCGCCGGTGTTCCAGACCGCAAGCGCGAGTTCGGAGTCATCGTCTCCCGGCTCGGCCGTGTTGTTGACGACGCCCGTACCGACGGAGTCGATTATCGTCAACTTTGCGTTGCGGTTGACGTAAATCGCGGCGATAGACGGGAGGTTGGCCGTTATGCTCTTGCCGTTCAAGTCAAGCGTGAGTTCGGCGTTTTTCGGAATCTCGACGACATTTTCGTCTGCGAAACTGGACACGCTGGCTACCATTGTTACCGTCTTGTCCCCTGTGGCGGCGGCATTGATGGCATCCCTGATGCTGGCGTACGCGGTTCCGCCGACCGAGAACGGCTTCTGGATGGCATTGATGGTTATCGATTCCACGGAATCAAACTCGTAGGGGAATCCGGTGACATCTTCGCCTGCGCTGTCGGTCATTCCGTCGGCGTACCATCCGTTGGCCGAGTCGTATGTGACATTGAGCGTTATCTCATGCGCCGTGCTGTCGGGCATGGAAATCGCCGCGCCGGAGGTAGCAGTCGTCCAGCTTGCCGCGCTGTCGATCTTGTACTGTACCTGAGTGACGCCTTCACCCCAGATAAGCGTTATCGTGCTTCCCTCGCCGGTAATGTCCGGCGCGTCGCTGGTGAAGTAGATGTCGTCGATCTTGCCCGTGCCGGCAAAACCGACCATCTGGAGCGTAGGCGTCTCGCCGGGTCCGTATGTAACCATGGACGGGAAGAGCGCGTTGCGGGACTTCCAGTAAGCAGGAGTGGAGGGGTCGATATTGCCGTATGCGGAGCTGTCGTGGCCTTTCGAGTCGGCGCAGTGGACGGCGATGCCGTCGATATAAACCACAAATCCGGGTACGGTATAGTCGAATTCCGCAGCGGGATTGCCAATGCTGCTTATCGCCTTGATCGTCAGGCGATGCCACTCGTCGGAATTAATCGGCGCAGGCGTATCGACCGTAACGACGTAGTTGGACTGGGAGGCCACGTTGTCGGCGCTGAGGTAGCCGGCCGTCACGACGAGGTTGGTGTAGCCAGCCCTGGCGCGGGGATCGGACGCCATCTCGTCCGCATCAACGCCGTGCAGCCAGACGACGAGCTTGTCGCCGCTTTCCACCGAAGGAGTATCGGAGGACGCGGTAAACTGGACTACCGAGTCGAAGTAGATGCCGTCGCCGATTTCCACGGGAGCGTACGCGGGTACGTTGTCGCCGCTGTTTATGTTGCGGTAGAAGCGCTCGCCTTCGGTATCGAGCACAAGGCACTTCTCGTTCGTCGCCGGCGCGGCATCGGGATGAGCACCGGAGTACGAACCCCAGGCGGCGGTGTTCGTGATGTAGCTGTCGCCGATCGTGGTTGCGCTCGGATTGTTCCACGTCCAGTACTTCGCGCCGTCGCTGCCGACGCCGTCGTCGCCGGACGGATCGAACGTGTTGTAGTTTCGTGCGGGATTGCTGCCGGGAATTTCCGTCCCGTCTGTGGACAGCCCCTCGAACGATGTTCCGCTAGACCAGCTTCCGCCATTCACCACGGCGTTCGCCGCGAAGACGAATCCCAGCGCTGACAGCAGCGTGATTATGTGTTTTTTCATATCTTTCACTCCTTCCGCTTTTTTACAGCAATACATATTTTACCAAAAAATCTCTTCCCCCGCAAGGGGGAAAATTTGGCGCTTCGGGGACTGCGAGCTGCGGCTCGGTGTCGACGGCTGC